>Ga0163161_10000060_pt1 | contig 112916 bp, 107 predicted proteins | sample S45metaG_FD_129847 | JGI IMG/M metagenome (GOLD analysis project Ga0163161, IMG submission 129847) | Switchgrass rhizosphere microbial communities from Kellogg Biological Station, Michigan, USA - S4-5 metaG | ecosystem: Host-associated > Plants > Roots > Rhizosphere > Soil | place: USA... | reverse complement strand
GCTCCACCCGTGATCGACCACCTGGACCATCTCGTGCTGACGACTGCGCACGAAGAAGCCTGCACCCGTTTCTACGTCGATGTAATGGGCATGGCGCTCGAAAGCTTCGGCGCCGGCCGCAAGGCTTTTCGCTTCGGCAACCAGAAGATCAACCTGCACATCAAGGACCACGAGTTCGAGCCCAAGGCGCAGCTGCCGACGCCGGGGTCGCTCGACCTGTGCTTCATTGCCAGCGTGCCGCTCGAGGAAGTCATCGCGCGGCTGAAGGAGCACGACGTGCCGATCCTCGAAGGCCCGGTGATGCGTACGGGCGCTACATCGCGCATCCGCTCGGTCTATGTGCGCGACCCCGACCTGAACCTGATCGAGATATCGGAGCTGGCGCCCTGACGGTGCGGGCCCGAAGACAGCAAGCCAAATACAAAACCACCGGAGACAAACCATGAAACCCATCCACCGCCTTCTCGCGGTCGGCCTTGCGCTGGCTGCCTCGGCTGCAACTGCCGATACATGGCCCTCGAAGCCGATCACCATGATCGTGCCCACGTCGCCGGCCGGCTCCACCGACATCATGGCGCGCATGGTCGGCGATCCGCTGCAGCGCGCGCTGGGCCAGCCCGTGGTCATCGACAACAAGCCTGGCGCCAGCGGCAACATCGGCACCGAGTTCGTGGCGCGCGCCGCGCCGGACGGCTACACACTGCTGATGCAGTACTCGGGCTTCCACGTCGGCAATCCCTCGCTCTACCCGAACATCAGGTGGAGCCCGACGAAAGACTTCGTGCCGGTGGCGATGGTGATGCGCGCGCCGCACGTCGTCGCGGTGAGCGGCAAGCTCCCGGTGAACTCGATGAAGGAACTCATCGAATACGGCAAGAAGAAGGAGGGCGGCTTGTTCTACGCCTCGTCGGGCAACGGCTCGATCCAGCACATCGCGGGCGAGTTGCTGTCGCGGCAGTCGAAGCAGGCGATGACGCATGTGCCCTACAAGGGCTCGGGCCCGGCCATCAACGACCTGATCTCGGGCAACGTCGACATGTTCATCACCACGCCGCCCTCGGTCATCGGCCATTTCGCGGGCGGGCGCATCAAGGCGCTGGCTTATACGGGCACCAAGCGGCATCCGTCGATGCCCAATGTGCCGACATCGGCCGAGGCGGGCCTGCCGGGCTACGAGGTCGAGTCGTGGTTCGCGGTGTTCGCGCCGGCGAAGACGCCGCCCGAGGTCGTCGCCAGGCTCAGCGCGGAGCTGAAGAAAATCGTGGAGAGCGAAGCCTTCCGCAAGAAGGTCGACGAGCAGGGCGCTTTCGCGACCTACATGGACTCGCCGACACTCGCGAAATTCGTCGACCAGGAACTGGCGACCTGGTCGAAGGTGATCAAGTCGGCGGACATCAAGCCGGATTGAAGGGGGCGGGGCCCTCAGTCTTCCTGGTAGACGACCTTGAAGGTCTCGCACAGCACCGGCATGCGCAGGTCGGGCTTCCTGCCGAGACGCTCGCATTCGCCGCTGAAGTACTTCCAGTGGCCTTCGCGCCAGTAGCGCAGCGAGCAATCGCCTTCGGCCTCGACGGCCACGAAGTCTTCACCGACCTCATCGAAGGGCATGACCACCACGCTGAGGGTTTCGATCACGCACAGGGGCTTGCCATGCCAGTCGGTCACCACGCTCAGGTCACCGGGCTTGGGCCGTGGCCTGCCGGTCGATTCGAAGGACCATTCGAGGCTCGCGGTGCCGCGCTTGCGCCCGTCCAGGACGAGCTTTGCCAGTTCGGTGGCGCCGGCCTCGTTGTCGTCGAAGTGGAAGGCCTCGCCAAAGCGGGCGGACACGTCGGCGCCGGCGCTGGCCTGGAATCGCTCCCAGAAGGGAAGAGTGCTGGATGGAATGGTCATGTCGGGCGGCCTGGAGTCGAGCCCCAAGCCTGCCACAGCATGAACGGCTACAGCTTGACGTTGATGATCGACAGGATGATTGCCGAGAGCGTCAGTGCGACGGGCACCTTCTGCACAGCGAGCGCGTGGGCCCGTGCGAACGAGGCCTGCGTTTGCAGCAAGAGGCTGGTTTCGGAATGGATACGTGTGGACATTTCAGACTCCTGAGTGGTTGCGGGCTTCCTGCCCTGCATGGCCTCAACGATAGGCCTCGCTGCGCGCAACGGAGCAGGCGTTTCGACGACACGGCGTTTCCGTTTTCGCAACGATCAGGTGGCTTGTGGCCGGAACTTCCGGCGGGCCCCGGCAATCGTCGGGCCTAACCCGCGATCAGCTTCTGCACCAGCTCCGCAGTAGTCGCAGCCGCGTACTTGCGCATCAACCGCGCCCGGTGCAGCTCCACCGTGCGGTGGCTGATGCCCAGCGCCTTGCCGATTTCCTTGGAGGTCAGCCCGCGCATCACCTGCGCCGCCACCTCTCGCTCGCGCGGCGTGAGTTCGGCCTTTACTGCGCGGCGCGAGCCCAGGTCTTCGAAAGTCCAGATGCCGGCCTCGTGCGGGGCGGCGCGGTTCATCGCATGGCCCGTGACGTGGCACCAGAAGGTTTCGCCTGCAATGGCGCCGTGCAGGCCACCCAGGCGCCTCATCATGCGGTTGTCGGCGTAGTGCCCGCTGGCGTTCAGAAAGGGCTCCATGCGCTTGCCGATGCGCTCGAACTCGGCCACGCTGGGGTACAGGATGCTGAACGAATGCCCGACCAGCGCGGAGGGCGTTGCGCCAAAAATCTCGCACACGCGCACGTTGCAGGCCACGATGGTGCGGTTGCTCGAAACCACCATGCCGACGGGTGCATGCTCAAAAGCCAGCCGGTAATCGATCTCGGGCATCGGGGGTCACCATTACGAAATACTACGTATGCGAGTAGGTAGTATCGTTCAGGGCTTTCCCACCCACTCTCCATTCATCCATCAAGGAGCCCGAGTGAACAAGATTTATCCCTCCGCAGACGCGGCACTCAAGGGGGTCGTGGCCGACGGGCAGATGCTCGCGGTCGGCGGCTTCGGCCTGTGCGGCATTCCCGAAGCGCTGATCGAGGCGCTGAAGGACTCCGGCGCGCAGAACCTCACCGTCATCTCGAACAACGCGGGCGTCGATGGCTTTGGCCTCGGCAAGCTGCTCGAGACGCGCCAGATCAAGAAGATGATCGCGTCGTACGTGGGCGAGAACAAGGAGTTCGAGCGCCAGTACCTCGCGGGCGAACTGGCCCTCGAATTCACGCCGCAGGGCACGCTCGCCGAAAAGCTGCGCGCGGGCGGCGCCGGCATTCCGGCCTTCTTCACCAAGACCGGCGTGGGCACGCAAGTGGCCGAAGGCAAAGAACTGCGCGAGTTCGACGGCGAGACCTACGTCATGGAACGCTCGCTGGTGCCCGACGTGGCGCTGGTGAAGGCCGACGTGGCCGACAAGTCGGGCAACCTGCGCTTCCGTCTCACGGCGCGCAACTTCAATCCGGCTGCCGCGATGGCCGGCAAGATCTGCATCGTCGAAGTCGAGAAGATCGTCGAAGTGGGCGAGCTGGCACCCGACGACATCCATCTGCCGGGCATCTATGTGCACCGCATCGTGCTCAACGCCACGCCCGAGAAGCGCATCGAGAAGCGCACCGTGAGCGCCGCAGCGCCGGTCGATGCGGCCGCCGCCAAGGTCGAGGCTCAGGCCGCGATCGCGCAGGCCGCGGCCGGCAGCGAGCAGCCCGTGCCGACCGTGCCCGTCAACAAGAAAGAAGGAGCCTGACATGCCCTGGACCCAAGACCAGATGGCGGCCCGTGCTGCCCAAGAACTCGAAGACGGCTTCTACGTGAACCTGGGCATCGGCATCCCGACGCTGGTGGCCAACCACACCGGCACCAAGGAAGTCTGGCTGCAGAGCGAGAACGGCATGCTGGGCATCGGCGCCTTCCCGACCGAGGACAACGTCGACGCCGACCTCATCAACGCCGGCAAGCAGACCGTGACCACCATCCCCGGCTCGGCCATCTTCGGCAGCCACGACAGCTTCGCGATGATTCGCGGCGGCAAGATCAACCTGTCGATCCTCGGCGCGATGCAGGTGAGCACCGAAGGCGACCTCGCCAACTGGATGATCCCCGGCAAGATGGTCAAGGGCATGGGCGGCGCGATGGACCTCGTGGCGGGCGTCAAGCGCGTGATCGTGCTGATGGAACACGTCGCGAAGAAGAAGGACGGCACCGAGGACTTCAAGATCCTCGAGAAGTGCACGCTGCCGCTGACCGGCGTGGGCGTGGTCGACCGCATCATCACCGACCTCGCGGTGATGGACGTGGTGCCCGAAGGCCTGAAGGTGATCGAGCTGGCGCCCGGCGTGAGCTTCGATGCGCTGCAAGCGAAGACGGGTGCCAAGCTGATCCAGTAAGGCGCTCGCATCCGACACCGACAAGGGCCGCTTTCGCGGCCCTTTGTCATGGCGCAATGAGAAACTGCGCGCATGGCTTATCTCGACATCGACAACCTCCGCACCATCTTTCTCGGCGACGAGGCACTTCGCGCCGTGCATCTGCAGCGTCTGCCTTGCGGCGCCGTGAACATCACGAGCGGCCGCATCGTGGCCTGCGATCCGCTGGTGCAGCCCGAGCGCCAGCCCTTCGCGCGCGAACTGCAGGCGCGCGGCGCGTTTCCCGTCGAGGTGCTGCACGACAAGGGTCAGCATGCGCTGGCCGTGCTGTGGCTGCGCGACCGAGGCGGCGTGCGTGCCGACGACCTGACCTGGCAGATGGCGCTGATGGAAGGGGAGGCGCTCGACACGCTGGGCGACGACGAGTTCTACGGTTACCCGGTCGACGCCGGCCTCGGCTGCTTCATGGACCCTGACGCCGCAACCGCCATGGCCGAGCGCGACAAGCGCGAAGCCGCCGATCCCGACTACAGCAACTACTACGACGACGTGCTCGCCGGCGAGATGGGCGATGCCGACGTCGTGGACCACTATCCGCTCGGGCCGGGTTCGGCAAGCAACATGGTGATCTTTCGCTCCGGCTGGGGCGACGGCAGCTACCCGAGCTTCTGGGCGCTCGATGCATCCGGCGAACCCGTGGCGCTGGTGACCGACTTCATGACGATGACCGGCGGCGACGCGCGCGACGAAGACGACAAGCGCAGCGATGCCTACAAGGCCAGCCTTTCGCCAGAGAAGCACTCGGCGCTCGAGGCACTGGGCGCGGCGGCGGTCGAAGGCGATGCCGCGGCGATCAAGACGCTGCTCGATGCGGGGCTCGCGAAGCCCAACGAGATCATTCCGTCGTTCGGCGAAACCGCGATCACGAGCGCCATCCGCATGAACCGGCTCGACGCGCTGCGCGTGCTGTTGGCGGCGGTGCAGGGCCTGCCGATGCCGCCGCAGTTCTATCGCATGGACAAGGAAGAGAGCTACATCGAGTACGCACGGGGGCTCAAGAAGCCGCGTGCCGAGGGGCTGATTGAACTGCTGGAAAAAGCCGCCGCGCCAGTGGCGAAGCCTGGATTCCTGAAGCGCCTCTTTTCCTGAGCGCTCAGGCGCCCAGCGCGGCCCGCACCTTGTCGCCAAGCCCGCGCAGCCGCTCGGCCGGCTCGTTGGAGAACACGAAGCGCAGGTACTGCGCGCCGTGCGTTTCGCCCCAGCCGCGCATCGCCGTCGCGCAGACGCGTGCTTTCAGGAGGCGTTCCGAGAGCGTCTGCCCGTCGATGCCGAAATCGCTGGTCCGCAGCAGCAGCGACCAGCCGCCGGCCGGAACGCCGACAGGCAGGCCCGCGAGTTCATCCAGCACCGTGTCGCGCCGCCGCTCCAGCTCGGCCACATAGGGCGCGAGCGTGTGTGCCGACAGCTCCAGCGCCGTGGCCACCGCGTCCTGCGCGATGCCCACGGGCACGACGACGTTGGCGAGCGACACGGCCACGAGATCGGGCATGTAGCTCTCGGGTGCCACGGTCCAGCCCACGCGCCAGCCGATCATGCGCAGCTCCTTGGCCGACGAGCCCACGGTGATCGTGCGCTCGGCCATGCCGGGAAGGCCGGCCGGGTGATTCACCTGGCGGCCGTCGTAGAGCAGGCGTTCCATGGCGGTATCGAGGATCAGGGTCAGGTCATGCTGCACGCACAGCGCGGCGATGGCGCGCCAGTCGTCCTCGTCGAAGTAACCGCCGGTCGGCATCGACGGCGACATCAGCAGCATCACGCGCACGCGGGGTCCGATGGCCGCCTGCAGTGCCGCACGATCGAGCTTCCATTCGCCGCCGGGCGTGAAGACGAAGGGCACGTACTTCGGCGTTCCACCCGCCAGCCGGATGCGATTGAGCAGGCCCGCATAGGTCGGATCGGTCACCAGCACCTCGTCGCCCACCTCGACCGTCGCGAGCAGCGCGTTGAGGATGCCCGAGAGCCCGCCCGCGGAGATCACGCAGTTGCGTGCGTTGTAGTCAACGCCCGAGAGCGCCGACACATGCCGCGCCGCAACCTCGCGCAACCGCGACTGGCCGACGAAGGGCAGGTAGCTGTTGTCCGAATCTTCGGAAGCCGCGCGCACGGTGCGCGCAACGGCTTCGGGGTCTGGCGGAATGTCGACGTCGAGGTTTTCGAGTCGGAGAAAGGGCGGGCCGTCCGCATCGTCGGCGATGGCGCCCATGCGGTCGACGCCGATGCCTGCGATGTGTTCGAGCCGTGCGGGACGATGACGTGGCATGCGTGTCTCCTTGGTTCTGGAATGAAGCCCTGCTTTCTGTCCGACGCATTGTGCGTTTTGCACTGCCGGACTGGGAGGTGGTCGATCGCAGCGGCGGTCAGCGGCGGTCAGCGGCGGTCAGCGGCGGTCAGCGGCGGGTGGAAGGCATCACGGATTGGAGGGCGAGCGCGAGGCGCTCGATCTCGTCGTCGCTGGTGAGGTAATGCGGTGTCAGCCGCAGCAACGCGTGCGCGCCGTTGGTTTCCTGCGCCCAGGGTGCGTGCTGGGCGCCGACGGCCGAGGCGCTCACGCCGGCCTCTCGCAGATTGCGCACGAATGTCTCCGCGTCGCCTGCGGCCGGGGGCAGGGCGTAGGTCATGAGGGCGGTCGCGTTCGCATGACCGGCTTCGAGCGCCCGCCAGCCGAAGCGAGCCTCCAGCGTGCGAGCGACGTGGGCGCGAACCTGCGCGTTCCGGCCGGCAATGCGCGCCGGCCCGACCGCCAGGGCGCAGTCGCTCGCCGCGCCCAGCGCCAGCCGCAGGCCCGGATGGAACTCGTTGCCTTCGAAGCGCCGGGCGTCGGCGTGCGGCTGCATCCGCCCGTCGGCCGACCAGCGGGCGCCTGCCAGGTCGAGCGTGTCGGGCACGCCGAGCCGGGCCAGCGCACGTTCGGACAGGCACAGCACGCCCAGGCCCTTGGGCCCGCGCAGCCACTTGCGCGCGGGGAACACCAGCATGTCGCAGGCCAGCGCGCACAGGTCGATGGGCAACTGCCCCACGGCATGACTGGCGTCCAGCAGCAGCAGGCCACCGCGCGCGTGCACGCGTTGCGCCACGCCTTCCAGCGACGTGGCGACGCCCCATGAAGTCGGGACGATGGCCAGCGACACCACGGGCATGTGCGCGTCGGGCACGCGTCGAAGTTCGTCATCCAGCCGTTCGAGGAGCGATCGTTCCGTGTGCCGGGACGGCATGACCGAAAACACCAGCCGCCCGCGCTGCGCCGCGGTCATCAGCGACAGCGCATTCGCGCCGTACTCGTCGTGCGTGGTGACGACGTGCACGGGCTGCGCCGCAGCCAGCGTGGCGCTCATCGCGGCGGACCAGGCGTGGCTGGCGGAATCGAGAAAGGCAACCTGATGCGCTTGCGCGTTCACAAGCCGCGCGACGCTGGCGCGCACGCCGTGCAATGCGTCGGCATGCCGTTCGACGGCGCGCTGCGCGCCCATCTGCCGCTCGGTGTCCAGCCATGCCTGCCAAGCGGCGTACACCGCGTCCGGCGGCAGGCTCGCCGAGCCGTGGGCGAAGTGCGCGTGCAGGCCCCAGGCCGGCGTGTCGCGCCGCAGACGTGCGAGTTCGTCCTCGGTGAAGGGGGTTGCAGGCACCGGGTCAGGCCAGGCCGTCGATGGCGAAGGCTTCGCCGCGCAGCGCCTGCTGCAGGGCCTCCTGCTGCGCCACCAGCCAGTGGCACAGCCGCGCGAAGCGTTCGGCATCGGGCTTCAGCTGGGCATCGAAAGGGGTGAGGACCGGGGCGAGCACGCCGCGAAGGCGTGGTTCCTGGGAATGCGGCATCTGCGACTCGCTGGAGTTGGAAAGTGCAGGAATTCTGTTTTTCCGCCGCCTTGCGCGTGTTGACTTGTTGTGCCGGGGATTTGCGAAATTCGCAATCAATGGGTGTTTCAACGCGATCGCATTCCTAATTTGAAGACGTAGACTTTCGCTGTCTCCAGTATTTGAGGAATCCGCAACATGATCGACCTGGTCGCCCTCAAGGACTTCCTCGTGCTGTGCCAGACCCGCAGCTTCAGCCGCGCCGCCGAGCGGTGCCATGTGTCGGTGTCGGGGCTGAGCCGGCGCATCCAGGGCCTGGAGCAATGGCTGGGCGCACCGGTCGTCGACCGGCGCAAGGCCGCCCTCGAACTCACCGAGCCCGGCCAGCGGCTGCTGGCGGTGGCGTCCGAGGTCGTCTATGCGCTGGAGGGCCTGCGCAAGTCCATCAAGGCCGACGGGGACGACCGAGAGTCGCGCATCCGTTTCGCGGCGCCGCATGTGATGTCGGGGGTGTTCTTTTCCGACTGGGTGCCGCGGCTGCACAACGACTTCCGAAGCGCCAGATTCAGCGTGGACTCGGCCAACCTGCCGGAGTGCGTGGAGATGCTTCGCGACGGCAGCGCGGACTTTGCAGTCGCGCTGTTCGACGAGGCCGGCGCGGTGGCGACGCAGCTCGGTCCCGCCTTCGATGCCGGCGACTACCAGACGCTCGAACTCGGCCACGAACGCCTCGTGCCTGTCAGCGCGCCCAACGCGGCCGGGCGACCGCTGTTCGATCTGAACGACCGCACGGGGGAGCCGATTTCCTTTTTGGGCTATGCCGACGAATGCCATCTGGGCTGGTCGCTGCAGCCCTTGCTCGCGCGTCACGCAGACCTGCGGCTGCAGCGGAACCACAGCGCGAGCCTGACCGACGGGCTTCGGTCGATGGCGTTGTCCAGCCTGGGCGTGGCGTGGCTGCCGCAGGCGCTGGTGCGCGACGACCTCCATGCAGGGCGGCTGGTGCGGGCCGGCGGCCAGGCGCTCGAGGTGGCCTTGCGCTTCAAGCTGCTGCGGCGCCCCGATCCGCTGGCCCTGCAAGCCGAGCGGCTGTGGGGCTACCTGAGCGATCTCGCGGCAACGAGCCGGTCGGTGCCCGAAACCCCGGCGCTCATCGACTGAAGCCGGCGAACGCAAGCCGGCGCATAAGCCCCGGCTTCACGCATCGGGCAACAGCAGCTTCTGTTGTGCCTGCGCCGTCTCGCGCAGAAACTCCCAGATGGCTTGCATGCGCCCGAGGTGCTTGGTCTCCGCCGGCATCGACATCCAGAACGTGCGCGTGAAATTCGCCTGGCCCCGCAGCACCGGCTTCAGCGCGCTGTCTTTCTCTGCGATGAAGGCCGGCAGCACCGCAATCCCTGCCCCCGCCGCCACCGCGCTGTGCTGCGCGAGCACGCTGGTGCTGCGCAGCGCGAAGGTGTCGGGCCGATGCAATTCATCGAGGTACTGCAGCTCCTTGCTGAACAGCAGGTCGTCCACATAGCTGATGAAGGTGTGGCCACGCAGGTCCTCGCGCGTCTTGATCGGCTTGTGCGCCGCGAGGTACTGTTTCGACGCATAGAGCCGCAGCGTGTAGTCCGTGAGCTTGGTTACCACCACCGGCCCGCGTGCCGGCCGCTCGAGGGAGATCACGATGTCGGCCTCGCGCCGCGACAGGTGCACGAGGCGCGGCATCGCAAGCAGGTCGATGGTGAGCTTGGGGTGCTGCGCCGCGAAGAGCGCGAGCTGCGGCGCCAGCACCACCGTGCCGAAGCCTTCGGTCGCGCCGATGCGCACCAGCCCCGACAGGCCTTCCTGCGAGGCCGGTGCGGTGCTCTCCACGGCCTGGAATGCGCTCTCCATCGCCTCGACCTGCGGCTGCAGCCGGCGGCCCGCCTCGGTGAGCCGGTGGCCGCCCGCTTCGCGCGAGAAGAGTGGAGCGCCGACCTCCTTTTCGAGCGACTGGATGCGACGGGCGACGGTGGTGTGGTCCACCTCGAGCCGGCGCGCGGCGCTCATCAGCGTGCCGGAACGGGCCAGTTCCAGAAAGTAGCGCAGGTTGTCCCAGTCCATGTGCTTGCTTTTCCTCGTATTTGCGTGCGTCCGCTTGCATGATGGCTCTGCATTTTTGCAAAGCCGTGGCGCATATTTGTCTATTGTCATGGCAAATCTGCAAAGCTAGGATGCGGGCTGCACCGGTCCGAACCGGCATCGCTTTCCAGAGATTCACAGGAGACAAACCCCCATGGACGCCACCACTACCTCGTCGACCCAGGTCGCCACCGTCAAGCTCTTGATCGGCGGCAAGCTGGTCGAATCCAAGACCACCGAATGGCGCGACATCGTCAACCCGGCCACGCAGCAGGTGCTGGCCCGCGTGCCCTTCGCGACGCAAGCCGAACTCGATGCCGCCGTGGCCTCCGCCAAGGAAGCCTTCAAGACCTGGCGCAAGACCCCCATCGGCGCGCGCGCCCGCATCTTCCTGAAGCTGCAGCAGCTCATCCGCGAGAACATGGGCGAGCTGGCAGCGATCCTCACCGCCGAGCAGGGCAAGACCCTGCCTGACGCCGAAGGCGACGTGTTCCGCGGCCTCGAGGTGGTCGAGCACGCATCGAACATCGGCAACCTGCAACTGGGCGAACTGGCCAACAACGTGGCCAACGGCGTCGACACCTACACGCTGCTGCAGCCGCTGGGCGTGTGCGCCGGCATCACGCCGTTCAACTTCCCCGCGATGATCCCGCTGTGGATGTTCCCGATGGCCATCGTCACGGGCAACACCTTCGTGCTGAAGCCCTCCGAACAAGACCCGATGGTCACCATGCGCCTGTGCGAACTGGCGCTCGAAGCCGGCATTCCGCCCGGCGTGCTGAACGTGGTGCATGGCGGCGAGGCCATCGTCAACGGTATCTGCGACCACAAGGACATCAAGGCGATCAGCTTCGTCGGCTCGACCAAGGTCGGCACGCACGTCTACAACCGCGCCACGCTGGCCGGCAAGCGCGCGCAATGCATGATGGGCGCGAAGAACCACGCCATCGTGATGCCCGACGCGAACAAGGAGCAGACGCTCAATGCGCTCGCCGGTGCGAGCTTCGGTGCGGCGGGCCAGCGCTGCATGGCGGTGTCGGTGGCGGTGCTGGTGGGCGAGGCCCGCAACTGGGTGCCCGAGCTGATCGCCAAGGCCAAGACGCTGAAGATCGGCGCCGGCACCGAGAAGGGCGTGGACGTGGGCCCGCTGGTTTCCTGCGCCGCCTACGACCGCGTCAACCACCTCATCGAACGCGGCCTGGCCGACGGCGCAGAGCTGGTGCTCGATGGCCGCAAGCCCACCGTGCCCGGCTACGAGAAGGGCAACTTCGTCGGCCCGACGATCTTCACCGGCGTGAAGCCCGGCATGACGATCTATGACCAGGAAGTGTTCGGCCCGGTGCTGTGCATTGCCGATGCCGAAACCATCGACGAAGCCATCGAGCTGATCAACAGCAACCCGAACGGCAACGGCACGGCGATCTTCACGCAGTCGGGCGCCGCGGCCCGTCGCTTCCAGGAAGACATCGACGTGGGCCAGGTCGGCATCAACGTGCCGATCCCGGTGCCGGTGCCGATGTTCTCGTTCACCGGTTCGCGCGCATCGAAGCTCGGCGATCTCGGCCCGTACGGCAAGCAGGTCATCATGTTCTACACGCAGACCAAGACGGTGACGGCACGCTGGTTCGACGACAGCACCGTCTCGCAAGGCGTCAACACGACCATCAGCCTCAAGTGAGGAAAACGCTTCGCGTCGCGGCCTGGGGCGTGGTGGCGGCGCTCGCTTTGCTCGCCGGCAGCGCGCAGGCGGCCGCCGACTCGGACGACTGCGATCCCAACGGGAACCAACAGCAGATGAACGCCTGCGCGGCGCGCGATTTTCGTGCGGCCGATGCCGCGCTCAACATCCGCTACGGCGATGTGATGAAGACGCTCTCGCCGCAGATGCGCGTCGCGCTGCGGAACGACCAGCGCGCCTGGCTCAAGGGCCGCGACCCCGCGTGCAAGCGGGCTTCGAAAGCCAACGAGGGCGGCTCCATCTGGCCGCTGGTGTTCAGCACATGCCTGGAGAAATCGACCCGGAAACGGACCGCCGAACTGGATCGCTGGAAGGGCCGCGAACAATGAACTTCGAACTGTCCGAAGAACAAAACGCCTTTGCGCAGACCGCGCGCGACTTTGCGCAGGCCGAGTTCGCGCCGCATGCGGCGAAGTGGGACGCCGAGGCCATCTTTCCGAAAGAGGCCATCGCCAAGGCCGGCGAACTGGGCTTCTGCGGGCTCTATGCGCCCGAGCGCGTCGGCGGCCTCGGCCTGCCGCGGCTCGATTCGGCGCTGGTGTTCGAGGAGATGGCCGCGGTCGACCCCTCGACCACGGCCTTCATCACGATCCACAACATGGCGACGTGGATGCTCGGCACCTGGGCGACCGATGCGGTGGCCGCGCAGTGGGGCGAAGACCTCACGAGCGGTCGCAAGCTCGCGTCGTATTGCCTCACCGAGCCGGGCGCGGGATCGGACGCGGGCTCGCTCAAGACGCGTGCCGAGTTGCAGGGCACCGAGTACGTCATCAACGGTGGCAAGGCTTTCATCTCGGGCGCCGGCTCCACCGATGTGCTGGTGCTGATGGCGCGCACCGGCGGCGCGGGTGCGAGCGGCATCTCGGCCTTCGCGGTGCCGGCCGACGCGCCTGGCGTGAGCTACGGCAAGAAGGAGCACAAGATGGGCTGGAACAGCCAGCCCACGCGCACCATCAACTTCGACAACGTGCGCATCGCGGCCGAGAACCTCTTGGGCAAGGAAGGCGAGGGCTTTCGCATCGCGATGAAAGGGCTCGACGGCGGGCGCATCAACATCGCGACCTGCTCGGTGGGCGCGGCGCAGGGCGCGCTCGATGCGGCGCGCCGCTACCTGCACGAGCGCCAGCAGTTCGGCAAGCCGATCGCGAGCTTCCAGGCGCTGCAGTTCAAGCTGGCCGACATGGCGACCGAACTGGTTGCCGCGCGGCAGATGGTGCGGCTGGCCGCATCGAAGCTCGATGCAGGCCATGCCGACGCCAGCACCTACTGTGCGATGGCCAAGCGCTTTGCCACCGATGCAGGCTTCAACGTCTGCAACGACGCGCTGCAGCTGCACGGCGGCTACGGCTACCTGAGCGAATTCCCGCTGGAGCGCCTGGTGCGCGATACCCGCGTGCACCAGATCCTGGAAGGCACCAACGAAATCATGCGAGTGATCGTTGCGCGAAAATTGCTGGAAGGGGACAGCGATATCCGCTGACGCCCCGCATCCAGAACCCCTCAAGACAATGACCGACTCCGTAGTTCTCTTCGACGAAATCAAGACCGCCGGCGGCAAGCGCTTCGGCGTTGCCACGCTCAACGCACCGGCCTCGCTCAACGCGCTCTCCGTGGACATGGTCCGACTGCTCACGCCCAAGCTGCGCGAATGGGCGAAAGACGACGGCATCGTCGGCGTGCTGATGCAGGCGGCCGGCGAGAAGGCTTTCTGCGCAGGCGGCGACCTGCGCCAGCTCTACCAGACGCTGCTCGAATGCGGCCCGGCCCGCAACACCTACGCCGAAGACTTCTTCCGCGAAGAGTACGAGCTCGACTACCTGATCCACACCTTCCCCAAGCCCTTCCTCTGCTGGGGCCACGGCATCGTGATGGGCGGCGGCGTGGGCCTGATGTCGGGCTGCTCGCACCGCGTGGTCACGACGCAGAGCCGCATCGCGATGCCCGAGATCGCCATCGGCCTTTATCCCGATGTGGGCGGCAGCTGGTTCCTGCGCCGCACGCCCGGCCGCACCGGGTTGTTCCTGGCGCTGACGGCCGCAAATCTGAATGCAGCCGATGCGATCTTCTGCGGGTTGGCCGATGTGCTCGTGCCGCAGGAGTGCAAGGGCCAGGTGCTCGACGCCATCGCCTCCGCGGCATGGGCAGGCGAGGGCAAGGCCGACCGCGCTACGCTCTCGCGCATCCTCGCAAAGGCCGGCGAAGGCGCAGCGCTGCCGGCTTCGAAGGTGCGCGAGCACTACGACGCCATCAACGCGCTGATGGCCGGCGACGACCTGCTCGACATCGCCAACCGCCTGCGAAACCTGCAGAGCGACGACCCGTGGCTGCAGTCCGCGTCCAAGACCTTCGTGAAGGGCGCGCCGAGTTCGGCCGCACTGAGCTTCGAGCTCTGGCAGCGCGTGCACCGCATGTCGCTGGCCGAGGTGTTCCGGCTCGAATACTGGGCGTCGCTCGGTTTTTGCGCGCACAAGGATTTCGCCGAGGGCATCCGCGCAGTGCTGATCGACAAGGACCGCAATCCCAAGTGGTCGCCCGCCACCATCGAGGAGATCACGCCCGCCTTCATCGAAGACCACCTGCGGCCGCGCGGCGAAATGCCTGCGGAGCTGGCCTCGCTGGTCTGACACCCATTCATAAAAGACAACGGAGACAACACACATGAAGATCGCATTCATCGGCCTCGGCAACATGGGCGGCCCGATGGCCCTGAACCTGCTCAAGGCCGGCCACACGCTCAGCGCCTTCGACCTTTCGGCCGACGCCTGCAAGAAGTTCGGCGCCGAGGGCCTGCCGATTGCCAAGTCGGCGGCCGAAACCGTGGCTGATGCCGAAGTCGTCATCAGCATGCTGCCGGCCAGCGCGCACGTCGAAGGCCTGTTCCTCGGCGGCGCGGGCAAGCCCGGCCTGCTGGAAAGCATCAAGGCCGGCACGCTCGTGATCGACAGCAGCACCATCGCCGCCGCCACGTCGCGCAAGGTGGCCGAGGCGGCCGCTGCCAAGGGCGTGGCGATGATCGATGCGCCTGTGTCGGGCGGCACCGGCGGCGCGATCGCCGGCACGCTGACCTTCATGGTCGGCGGCGAGACCGGCGACCTGGAGCGCGCGCGCCCTGTGCTCGAGAAGATGGGCGCCAACATCTTCCACGCCGGCGCAGCGGGCGCGGGCCAGACCGCGAAGATCTGCAACAACATGCTGCTCGGCATTTTGATGATCGGCACCTCCGAGGCGCTGGCGCTCGGCGTGGCGAACGGGCTCGACCCCAAGGTGCTCTCCGAAATCATGCGCCGCAGCTCGGGCGGCAACTGGGCGCTGGAGAAGTACAACCCGATGCCGGGCGTGATGGAGACGTCGCCCGCCTCGAAGAACTACGCGGGCGGCTTCGGCACCGACCTGATGCTCAAGGACCTGGGCCTCGCGCAAGAGAACGCGGCCGCCGTGCGCGCCGCCACGCCCCTGGGCGGCCTCGCGCGCAGCCTGTATGCGGCCCACAGCCTCGCGGGCCACGGCGCGCTGGACTTCTCCAGCGTGCTGAAGCTGGTGCAGAAGGCTTCCTGATCAGATGCCGGTGAGGGGCGCGGCGGCTGCAGCAGCTGCTGCTGCATCGAGCTCCTCCTGCAAGTCGATGGCCCACGGCGGCCCTGCCGCCTTGCAGTAGCTCGCCACCACCTCCCGGATGATCGTGTCGACCGCCGTCACGGCGGGCGACGATTCCCTTGGCCGCGTCACCGTCACGACCAGCGGCGGCAGCGCCGGCCCTTCGCAGAGCTTCAAGTCTCCGGCCTCGATCTCGCGCTGCACGAAGATCGGCGGAATCGCCGCTACCCCGAAGCCTTCCTTCACCAGCTGCACGATCGACTGCACCGACGGAAAGCTGCAGATGCGCGGCTCCGCCTCGCGTCCGGCGAACAGCGCGCGCACATGCGCGTGCGGGCTGGAGGTGCGCACATAGGTCAGCACCGGGATGCGCTCCAGGTCCTCGAGCGTCAGCACGTCCTGCGTGGGCCACACGTCGGGCCGGGCGATCCAGCGGATCGGAAAGCGCGACAGCGGCGTCACCTCGAGCTCCACGTTGCCGGCCGCTTCTTCGACCGGATCGTTCTGGATCAGCAGATCGAGCTTGTGCTGGCGGAACTGCTCCCGCAGGTTGCGCGCCGGTTCCACGGTGATGTCCGGGTCCACCGCGGGAAAGCGCCGCGTGATGCCGTGGATCAACGGCGTGAGCCAGGTGTGGACCACCGTCTCGATCACGCCGATGCGCACGCGCCCGGCGGGCGGCGCATCGGGCTGCGTGGCGAGCTTGAGTTCGCGCTCCAGCGCCAGCATGCGCTCGGCCTGCCGCACCACCTGCTCGCCCACGGGCGTGAGGGTCAGGGTGCGATTGGAGCGGTCAACAAGGAAAACCCCTAGTTCGTCTTCCAGGGCCGCAATGCGCTGCGATGCGGCCGCCTGCGTGGTGTGCAGCACCTGGGCCGTCTCGCGAAAGCTCTTCAGGCGAGAAAGGACGACCAGCGTCTCCAGAAAGCGTGTGTTCATCGGTCTGTCGTTGCAGTGCGCAGAGGTTTTTTTAAAAAATCTTATCGAGGTCTCGAACAATTTCTGAGTCGACGTCATCGGCATGCCGTGATTTCATCGCCCCCCATTGACGGTGTGCCGGAATGCAAGTCCCGCACCAGCACAAAAGCATGACATCAAGAGGTACGCAATGGAATTGGTGGATACGGGCAGTGCCGTGCAGGCACCCGACGCAACATTCGCAGACGCCTACGAGGCGCGGCAGGCCATCCGCGCGGGCCGCTGGCGCAGCCACACGAGCGGCCTCGCGCCGGCCTACGTGCAGGGCAACCTCGCAATCCTGCCGGTGGACCTGGCCTCGGATTTCATGCGTTTCTGCCAGAGCAACCCGAAGCCGTGCCCGCTGCTGGCGGTCGGCCAGCCCGGCAACCCGCTGCTGCCTACGCTGGGCCGCGATATCGACATCCGCACCGACGTGCCCGCCTACCGCGTCTATCGCGAAGGCGTGCTGGTGGGCGAGGTGGACGACCTGAAGGCCCTGTGGCAGGGCGATTTCGTGGCCTTCGTGCTGGGCTGCTCGTTCTCGTTCGAGCACGGCCTCATCGACGCCGGCATTCCGCTGCGCCATGTGGACGAGGGCAAGAACGTGGCGATGTACAGGACGAACATCCAGACCGTGCCGGCCGGCCCCTTCCACGGACCGATGGTGGTGTCGATGCGGCCGATGAAGGCGACGGACGCCATTCGCGCGGTGCAGATCACCGCACGCGTGCCCAAGGTGCATGGCGCGCCGGTGCACATCGGCGACCCGTCGCTGATCGGCATCACCGACATCGCGAAGCCCGACTTCGGCGATGCGGTGCGCATCGCGCCCGACGAGCTGCCCGTGTTCTGGGCCTGCGGCGTGACGCCGCAGGCGGTGGTGATGGCTGCCAAGCCCGCGCTGTGCATCACGCACTCGCCGGGGTACATGCTGGTCACCGACATGCTCAACCGCGACCTTCCGTTCGCCTGATTTCCCCCTGTCTTTCATCACCAAGAGGATTTCCACCATGTGGCTGCAGGAAACCAAACCCCAGGAGCGCCGGACGCTGGTCGCCGCCTTCGCCGGCTACGGCGTCGATGCGTTCGACTACATGATCTACACCTTCATGATCCCCACGCTGATCCTGGTGTGGGGCATGACGAAGACCGAGGCCGGCTACATCGCGACCGGCGCACTGGTCACCTCGGCCATCGGCGGCTGGCTCGCGGGCATCCTGGCCGACAGGTACGGCCGCGTGCGCATCCTGCAGCTCACGGTGCTGTGGTTCAGCTTCTTCACCTTCCTGAGCGGCTTCACGCAGTCGCCAGAGCAGCTCTTCGTCACCCGCGCGCTGCAGGGCCTGGGCTTCGGCGGCGAATGGTCGGTGGGCTCGGTGCTGATCGCCGAGATGATCCAGGCGCGCCACCGCGGCAAGGCCGTGGGGCTGGTGCAGAGCAGCTGGGCAGTGGGCTGGGGCATCTCGGCCATCGCGTTCTGGGCGGTGTATGCCATGTTGGAACCAGCGCTCGCCTGGCGCGTGCTGTTCTGGATCGGCGTGCTGCCGGCGCTGTTGATCCTCTACATCCGCCGCAACATCAGCGACCCCGAGGTCTATCACCAGACCCGTGCGCGCATGAAGGCGGAGGGCGACAAGGGCAACTTCCTGGAGATCTTCTCGCCCAAGCTGCTCAAGACCACGATCCTCGCGAGCCTCTTGGCCACCGGCATGCAGGGCGCCTATTACGCGGTGACCACGTGGCTGCCGACGTACCTGAAGATGGAGCGCAACCTGTCGGTCTTCGGTACCAGCGGCTACCTGCTGGTGCTGATTCTGGGCTCCTTCGTGGGCTACCTCACGAGCGCATGGCTGTCCGACAAGCTGGGCCGCCGCCGCTGCTTCATGCTGTTCGCGCTGTGTGCGGGCTTGCTGGTGATTGCGTACACGCAGATCCCGATCACCGACGCGATGATGCTGGTGCTGGGCTTTCCGCTGGGCTTCTTTCTCTCGGGCATCTTCTCGGGCATGGGGGCGTATCTGAGCGAGCTGTTCCCCAGTCGCGTGCGGGGTTCGGGCCAGGGCTTTTGCTACAACTTCGGTCGCGCCGTCGGCTCGATCTGCCCCGCGCTCATCGGCTACATGAGCACGACGATGCCGCTCGGCATTGCCATCGGCTACATGGCCGCGGGCGGTTATCTGCTGGTGATCATTGCATCGCTGCTTTTGCCGGAGACGAGCGGGCTTGAGCTCTCCTCGGAGGACTGAGCGATGAAGCGCATTCTTATCGCCAACCGCGGTGAAATCGCCTGCCGAGTCATCCGGGCCTGCAAGGCGCTCGGCATCGAGACGGTGGCCGTGTATTCCGAAGCCGATGCGAAATCGCTGCACGTGGAGATGGCCGACCGCGCCGTCGCCATCGGCCCTGCATCGCCGGCCGAGAGCTACCTGAACCACGAGCGCATCCTGGCCGCTGCCGTTGCGCATGGTGCGGAGGGCGTCCATCCGGGCTACGGCTTCCTGTCGGAGAACACGGCGTTCGCACGCGCTGCCGAGGCAGCGGGCGTGGTGTGGATCGGCCCCACGCCGCAGAGCATCGAGGAAATGGGAGACAAGGAACGCGCCCGCGAGATCGCCAAGGCGGCCGGTGTGCCGACCCTGCCGGGCAGCCGGCGCTTCGCGCTCGACGACCTGGCAGGCATCGAGGAAGCGGCCGTGACCGTGGGCTACCCGCTGCTGGTCAAGGCCACGGGCGGTGGCGGCGGCATCGGTATGCGGCTCGTGGATGCGCCCGAGAAACTACTGGCCTCGGTGTCGGCCACGCAGCAGCTCGCGGCCAAATCGTTCAAGGACGGGACGATCTACCTGGAGCGCTATGTGCCCAGGGCGCGGCATGTCGAGATCCAGGTGTTCGGCTACGGCGACGGCAGCGCGGTACACCTGTTCGAGCGCGAGTGCTCGATCCAGCGGCGCTTCCAGAAGATCATCGAAGAGAGCCCCGCGCCGGGCTTGCCGGCCGAGTTGCGCGCGCGCATGGCCAAGGCCGCTGCCGCGCTGGCCGCGCACCAGCGCTATCGCGGCCCGGGCACGGTGGAGTTCATCGTGGATGCGGACTCGCTGGAGTTTTTCTTCCTCGAGATGAACACGCGCATCCAGGTCGAGCACCCGGTCACCGAGATGGTGACGGGCTGGGACCTGGTGCAGCAGCAGATCAAGCTGGCCGCGGCAGGCCCATCGCTCGCGGGGTTCGAGAAGATCGCGCAGGAGAACATCGCGACGCGCGGCGCAGCCATCGAGTGCCGGCTCTATGCGGAGAACCCGGCGAAGAACTTCTTTCCCTCGCCGGGTCCGCTTGACGTGTTCGCGCTGCCCCCGACCGCACCGCACGTGCGCGTGGACACGGGCGTTCGGCAGGGCGATGTCATCACGCCTTTCTACGATCCGATGATCGCCAAGATGATCGTCTGGGGCGAGAACCGCGACGCGGCGCTCGCCGCGATGCTGGCCGCGCTGGAAGGAAGCCGCATCGAGGGCGTGAAGAACAATCTCGCGTTTCTCAAGGCAGTGATCCGCCACGAGGACTTCGCGGCCGGGCGGCTCGATACCGGGCTGGTCGAGCGCGAACGTGCGCGGCTGCTCGAAGCGATGGCGGCTGCTGCGCCGGCAGCGGGCTGAGCGCCAGGGTGCGACCGATGACTTCTTCCAGCACTCCCTCCAGCATTTCCCCCTGGCACATCGCCCCGGTGGGCGACCGCAGCCTGATCGTGGAGTTCGGCCAGGCTGTGGAGCCAGTCGTCAACGCCACCGTGCGCAGCTTTGCGCGCGAACTGCTCGACGAGCCCATCGCGGGCATCGTCGATGTGGTGCCGGCCTTCACCACCGTGGCGGTGCACTACCGCCCCGAGTTCTTCGCGGAGGGCGCCTCGCCCTATGACGTGCTGCGCCGGCGGCTCGATGCCTTGCTGGCGCGCGGCATCCGCCATCACGACGAGGATGCGCGCACGGTCGAGATCCCGGTCTGCTACGGCGGCGAGTTCGGCCCCGATCTCCAAGAGGTCGCCGCCGCCTGCGGCTTGCAGACCGAAGAAGTGATTGCGCGCCATGTCGCATCGCAGCACCTCGTCTACATGCTCGGCTTCGCGCCGGGCTTTCCCTACATCGGCGGGCTCGATCCGTCGCTCGCCGTGCCGCGCCGCAGCACGCCGCGCACGCGCATTCCCGCGGGGAGCGTGGCCATCGCGCGCGACCAGACCTCGATCTATTCGCTGGAAACACCGGGCGGATGGAACGTGATCGGCCGCACGCCGCTGAAGCTGTTCGACGCCGTCGCCGAATCGCCGTGCCTGCTGCGCCCGGGCGACCGCATCCGCTTCGTACCGGCGTCGGCTGACATCTTCGGCAATGCGGAGGTCGCGCGATGAGCCGCATCGAAGTCATCAAGCCCGGCGCGCTGTCGCTGCTGCAGGACCGGGGGCGCCATGGCTACCAGCACCTGGGCGTGGTGGTCGGCGGCGCGATGGACGAGTGGTCGCACCGCTGCGCCAACGCGCTGCTCGGCAATGAGGAAGACGAGGCCACGCTCGAGATCACGCTGATGGGGCCCAGCCTGCTGTTTCACGAAGCGCAGGAGATTGCGCTGTGCGGCGCGAACCTGTCGGCGCGCATCGGCGAGGCCGAGCTGCCGATGAACCGCGCCGTGCTCGTGCGCGCCGGTGCGCGGCTCGATTTCGGCAAGCGCATCGACGGCATGCGCAGCTACCTCGCGGTGCGCGGCGGCTTTGCGGTGCCTGGCGTGATGGACAGCCGCAGCACCTATGTGCGCGGTGCGTTCGGCGGACTGCAGGGGCGCGCGCTGAAGAAGGGCGACGTGCTGGAAGTGGGTGGCGTGCCGCCGGTTTCCGCCGCATCGGCCGCCCGCCTGGGCGACGCAGATTTCATCGAGATTCACCAGCCCGAAGTGCATGCACCCGCCATTGCGCTGCGAACCGAAGGCCCGGCGCCGGTGCGCGTGATCGCGGGCCAGCAATGGGCGCTGTTCACCGACGAGGCGCAGCAGGCCTTCATGCAGGCCGAGTTCCGCATCAGCCCGCAGTCCGACCGCATGGGCTTCCGGCTCGAAGGGCCGGTGCTCGAACGCCGGCATGCGATGGAAATGATCTCCGAGGGCGTGGCCTTCGGCACGGTGCAGGTGCCGCCCGACGGACAACCGATCGTGCTGATGGCCGACCGGCAGACCACCGGTGGCTACCCCAAGATCGCGTGCGTTGCCAGCGTCGACCTGCCGCTCGTCGCGCAGCTGGCGCCGCAAGAAGCGCTGCGCTTCGAGCCGATTTTGCTCGAGGCGGCGCAGGCGCTCTACCTGGAGCGCGAGCGCGCCCTCGGGCGGCTGCGCAGCCTGGTGCGCGCCGCCGGGGAGGCGCAATGACACAACAGGCGCTGCGCATCGACATCAACTGCGACATGGGCGAGGGCTTCGGCCCCTGGCCCATGGGCAACGACATCGAACTGCTCGACCACGTGAGCTCGGCCAACATCGCATGCGGCTTCCATGCGGGCGATCCGTCGACCATGCGCCGCGTGGTTGCGGCGGCGCTGCATCGCGGTGTGCGCGTCGGCGCGCATCCGGGTCTGCCCGACCTTCAGGGCTTCGGGCGGCGCGTGATGCAGGTGTCGCCGGCCGAGGTGTACGCGATGGTGGTCTACCAGGTCGGCGCGCTCGCGGCGTTTGCGCATGCGGCCGGGGGCGCGCTGAGCCATGTGAAGGCGCACGGCGCGCTCTACAACATGGCCGCAAAAGACCGCGCGCTGGCCGATGCGATCGCGCGCGCGGTGCACGAGGTCGATCCGCGGCTGGTGCTGTTCGGCCTGGCGGGCAGCGAGATGATCCGCGCCGCCGAGGCCCTGGGCCTGCCGGTCGCCGCCGAGGTGTTCGCCGATCGCAGCTACCAGGACGACGGTTCGCTGTCGCCGCGCGGCCAGCCTGGGGCTCTGATCGAAGACGCCGACGTGGCCGCCGCCCAGGTGCTGCGGATGGTGCAGCACGGCACGGTGCGCGCGGCGAGCGGCGAGGAGGTCGCGCTGCGCGCAGACACGTTGTGCATCCACGGCGACCAGCCCGGTGCGCTCGCGTTCGTGCGGCGCATCCGCGGTGCGCTGGACGCCATCGGCGTACGCGTTGCCGCGCCTGAATTCCCGTTACCGACCCCATCGAATTCAACCGGAGGAAATTCCCATGCCTGAACACAACATAGTGGCCGATGTCAGCGGCCGCATCTGGAAACTCGAGGTCGCCGAAGGCCAGCAGGTCGAGGAGGGCGACACGCTGCTGATCGTGGAGTCCATGAAGATGGAAATCCCGGTGGAAGCACCGGCCGCGGGCACGGTGCTGCGCATCCTGGCCGCCGAAGGCGACATGGTGACCGACGAGCAGGTGCTGGTCGTGCTGGCATCCGCGTGAAGACATTCCCCGACAACACAACAAGGACTTCAACCATGTCGACCCCCTCACTTCGCCGCGTTTCCATCGTGGCCGCCGTGTGCACTGCGTTCGTCGCAGGCTGTTCGACGCTGCCGCCACCAGCCACCGAAGGCACCGCAAAGTTTGCCGACGCGCACTTCCACATCGCCAACTACGCCTACCAGGGCGCATCGCTCAAGCAGCTGTTGCGCGACTACATGAAGGACGACATGGTGCGCTCCACCGTCATGCCCCTGCCGCTGCAGCAGAAGTGGGACGGCTTCGAGCAATACGCTGGCGACAAGGTCGCACCCACCTACTACCTGGGGCCGAAGGCAGAGCTCTACTACTACGCCTTTGCCGATGCGATGTACGCGAAGGAATACCTCACGCTTTCACCGGCCGAGCAGAGCCGGCTCGACCTGATGATCACCGGCTTCAACCCGATGGACCGCTACGCGGCGCAGCACATCAAGCGCGCGCTGCTGACCTTTCCGGGCGCCTTCGCCGGCATCGGCGAATTCACCGTGCACAAGGAGCTGGTGTCGCGCAAGATCGCCGGCGACCCGATCAGCTACACCGCCGCGGGCGGCAGGCAGCCGCCGGACACGACGGAGAAGGACGGCAAGCTCTCGCTCTACAGCCCCGCGCTGGTGGACATCTTGAAGACGGTGGCCGAGACCGGCCTGGTCGCCACGCTGCACAACGACATCTACCCGGCTGACGTGGCCTACGACGGCACGGTGGAGGCGCTGCGCCCGCAGAACAACTACGAGGCGGGCCTGAAGCAGCTGTGCGTGCAGGCGCCGGGTGCCAGCGTGATCTGGGCGCACACGGGCCTGGGCCGCTTCGTGAAGCCGACGCGCGACCACCTGCAGATGGTGTCGCGCGTGCTCGACGCCTGCCCCGGATGGAGCGTCGATATTTCATGGGACATCGTGCAGGAGCGCTTCATCAAGCCCGAGCCCGGCATGCCGACCACCGACGAATGGGCGCAGTTCGTCACCCGCTACCAGGACCGCGTGCTGTGGGGCTCGGACACCGTGATCTACAGCCGCAACGTGGTCGACCCGAAGGGCGTGCCGGTCTCGATGGGCAAGCGCATGACCTTCGACCAGTACATGGCCGTGCCGAAGATCACGTCGCCGCTGTTCGAGAAGGTGGGACCGCAGGTCAGCCAGAAGGTGCGCGTGGGCAACTACGTGAAGCTGTTCGACGGTGCGAAGAAGAAGGTGCGTGCTTGGGAGGCTGCACACGCCAACGACGACGTGTGGGACCTGAGCGCTCGCTAGTGCCTAGAGCCTGGGGTTCAGATGAAGTAGGCCTTGACGGCCCACAGGACGCCCAGCACGACGGCGACCAGCACGACGAAGAGCATCCAGGCCCGGGTGAAGGCCTGGGCCTCGGTGAGGGGTGCGGAGGCTGCCACAGGAGGCGGGCTAGGGGCGGCGGGCGGTTGTGGGTTCATTCCCGACTGTACCCCGCGCTGCGCCGGCCGCGGCCGGTTTTACCGACACATCGCGCCGGGCCATTGCCAGCAGGATGCCGGCCGCGACGAGGTTCGCGCCGATGCTGGCGACGATCGGCAGCAGATAGCTGCGGCTGATGTCGAACGCAAAGCCCGCCGCGCTCGGGCCGACCAGCGTGCCCACGGCCACGCTGGTGTAGAGCACGCCGATGATCGCGCTGATGTTCCGCCCGCCGAAGTAGTCCATCACCAGCGCCGGCAGCAGCGCGACGAAGCCGCCGTAGAACACGCCGTAGGCGAACGCGAACACGGCCAGCCCCCAGAACCCGCCGGACAGCGCCCACACCACGAGTGAGAGCGCCATGCCCGCCGACATCAGCGGCAGTGCAAGCTGGCGGCCGATGCGGTCGGCCAGCCCGCCGAGGAAGAAGCGGCCGGCCGTGCTGCCCATGCCGATGGCGCCCAGCAGCAGCACCGCGGAGGTCGACGGCACGCCATGGTCGAGTGCGTACGGCACGAGGTGGACGAAGGGCACGAACAGGCCGAACGAGCTGATGAGGCACGCCGCAAAGAGGCCGGCGAAGCGCCGCGACGTGACCGCCTCCCGAACCGTCGCGCCTGCAGCCTTGGCCGATGAGGTTTGCGACTGCGGCGGATCGCCGTCGGGTCCGAGCCCGCGGTCGCGCGGGTCGTTCTCGATCAGGAGCGCCATGCCCACGCCTACCACCACGGCGAGCGCGCCGAGCGCCAGATAGGCGTGGCGCCATCCAATGCCTTCGATGAGGAACGACGCCAGCGGCGGCATCACCAGCGTGCCCACACCGATGCCGCTGACCGCCAGCCCTGATGCGAACCCGCGCCGCTTGACGAACCAGCGCTGCACCGCGCCGAGCACCGGCACATACGACGCGCCGACGCCCAGGCCCACGCCGAGCCCGTACGCGAGGTAGATCTGCGTCAGGCTCTGCGCCTGCCCCGCGAGGGCGAGGCCCAGGCCGACCAGCACCATGCCTGCGACCGCAAGCCGCCGCGAACCCCATCGATCGGCCAGCGGGCCGCTGATGACGCCCAGCCCGAAGTAGAGAAAACCCGCGAGCGAGAACACCAGCGAAACCGAGCCGCGCGAGGCGCCGAAGTCGCGCTGCAGCGATTCGAGAAAGGCGCTGAAGGTGTAGGCGCTGCCGAAGCCCACAAGGGTCACGGCGAAGGCGCCCGCGACCACGAGCCAGCCTCGGAATATGCGCACGCTCGGCGAAGGGGATGAACGATTCAAGAGGGCGTCTCCATGTTCTTCCCGGTCCAGTGGAGCGGGTGCTCTATTTCTCAGGATATCTAAACGAAGATCGATTGATCGTGCCAATATTCAGCGCTGGAGAGATCTGCGGCAAGCCAGATTTTCTGAAGACTTCGAATCAGATTAACTAAATGAAAAAGCACCAGCTTCCACCGCTCAACGCGCTGCGCGCCTTCGAGGCGACGGCCCGGCACCTGTCGGTCAAGAACGCCGCGGACGAGCTGTGCGTGACCCCCGGCGCGGTGAGCCAGTTGATCAAGGCGCTGGAGCTGCATCTGGGCGTTGCGCTCTTTCGCCGCGTGAACCGCGGCGTCTTCCTCACCGATGCGGGCCACGCCTACCTGCCGCCGGTGCGCAATGCCTTCCGGCAGATCAGCGACGCCACGCGCCGCATCGCCGTGCCCGAGGACGCGGGCATCCTCACCGTGAGCGCCACCCCGTTCTTCGCTTCCGCATGGCTGGTGCCGCGTCTCAAGGGCTTCCAGGATGCGCATCCCGACATCGACCTGCAGGTGGTGAGCAGCAGCGCGCTGGCCAACTTCTCGCGCGACGGCGTGGATGTCGCCATTCGCCACGGCCTCGGCCGCTATGCGGGCTTGGGCAGCCAGCGTGTGCTGACGGTGGAGATCGTTCCCGTGGCGGCGCCCGCATTGGTCAAGCAGCTCGGCATGCCTGCGGCGCCGGCCGACCTGACGCGCTGGCCGCGCGTGAACGATGCCGAGCGCAAGGCCTGGGCGCTGTGGTTCGAGGCGCAGGGCATCGAGGTCGCGGGCGCGGCGCGCGGTCCCTCCTTCGACGATTCGGGCCTGCTGTTGAAGGCGGTGCTCACGGGGCAGGGCGCGGCATTGCTGCCCGCCGCGGTCGTGGCCGACGATCTTGCGCAGGGCCGGCTCGTGCAGCTTTCGGATGCGACCTGGCTCGAGGACTTCGCCTACTACCTCGTGTACCCGGAAGACAGCCACGACCACCCCAAGGTCGCGGCCTTTCGCGGTTGGCTGCTGGAAGTGGCGCAAGGCGCATCCGCGACCGGTGCTGCTGCCGGTGCCGGAAAGCGACGTGCGTCAGGTCCCCGCAAGAGAGCTTCGCCGACATTCGAAGGCTTGGCCTCTTCGCCGTCATCCTGACGGCGGGGGCATGCCCGATGCCCATGAAACTTCCCCGCCACCGATTCTTCCGCCCGATCGCTGCAAGGCCCCGGCTCTTCATTGCCGCGGCCATCGCCATGGCGGTGGGGTTCCTGCTTCCTTCCGTCGATGCCCACCTCGTCACGCGTCTCCTGATCGCCTGGAACACCGGCGCCTGCCTGTATGTGCTGCTCGCGGCGGTCATGATGAACCGGTCGTCGCAGAACCACATGCGCTACCGCGCGCAACTGCAGGACGACGGGCAGATGGTGATCCTCGTGCTGGTGGTGGTCTCGGCCATTGCGAGCCTGGCGGCCATCGGCGGTGAACTCGCGGTGGTCAAGGACATGCACGGGGTAGAGAAGGTGGCGCACATCGCGCTGGCCGGGCTCACGGTGGTGTCGTCGTGGGCCTTCACCCAGATCATGTTCACGCTCCACTATGCGCACGACTACTACGCGGCGACATGCCGCGGGCAGAAGGCGGGTATCCAGTTTCCGGACGACGAGCCGCCTGGCTACGGCGACTTCTTCTACTTTTCCGCGGTGATCGGCACTTCGGGGCAGACCGCGGACGTGGCGTTCGTCTCCAAGCCCATGCGCCGCATCGGCTCGCTCCACTGCATCCTGGCGTACCTCTTCAACACGACGGTGCTCGCGTTGCTCATCAACATCGGCGCGAGCTTGTTCTGAACGCCATGGCACACCATCGGCTACAGACCTCCTTCTTTGCGGCCATGGCCGCGCTGTGTCTTGCGCCAACGGCTTGGGCGGATGACGGTGCGGCCGAGCAGCTCCCGTTCAAGCTCACCGTCGGCGCGTACCGCGTGTCCGGCGGCGGCTTGCCTTCGGGGCCGGGGCTGGACATGAACCTGCGCTACACCTACGGCGACGGCAATGTCTGGGTCGGCTGGTTTCGTTCGCCGGTGCTGGATTGCGCGCAGCCCCGCGTAGGGTGGGACCACACGTTCGCGCTGGGCCCGGTGCGCGTGCTGCCTTCGCTGCAGGCGGCCTCGGGCGGGTTCGTGGGCGGCAGCATGGCGGTGGAGACGGGCGACAGCTGGTTCGTCGGCGCGGGCCTGGGTCGCACCAACCTCCGCAACTACGCCAACCTGAATTTCGACCCGAACGATTCGTACACCGTGTACGGCGGCTACAAGTGGCCGGATGGCACGGCGCTGTCGCTCTCGCTGATCCGGGACAACCGGCTGAACCCCGACCAGCAGGACGTGCACCTCGTCTACCGGTTGCCGCTGCCCGAGCGGCAGCGCCTGACCGTGGACCTGCTGGCCAAGCAGGGCACGGTGGACGGACAGTTCATTCGCCGTGCAGGCCTGACCGTCACCTACGACTGGCCGCGCTGGTTCGTTCGCGCCGCCTATGACCCGAAGGTGAATTTCACGGCGCAGAACATGGTGCGGTTGTCGGTGGGTACGCGGTTCTGAGGTTTCTCGCAGGGCGAGGAAGCCGCTACAGCAGCTCGATGCCCGGCAGGCTCTTGAAGCAACTCTCGCGTGTGATGCGCACGAAATCGGCCAGCCACGGCTGGTCGGATGTACCCTGCGTGCAGGCCATGTAGAGCCGCCCCGTCAGCCCCTTGCTGCCGACGCGGCGCGCCGTGACGTAACCGCGGTCCAGGTAGTTCTGCACCGCCCACAGCGGCAGGGTCGCGACGCCGCGCCCGCTCGCCACCAACTGCAGCATCGCCACCGTGAGCTCGGTCGTGCGCCGGTGCGCGGGCTCCACGCCGGCGGGCGCGAGCACCTGCCGAACGATGTCGAGCATCTCGTCGGGCACGGGGTAGGTGATGAGCGTCTGGTCGGCGAAGTGTCTGGCCGTGAGGTGCGTCTTGGCCGTGAGCGCATGGTCGTTGGCGAGCAGCGCGACGATCTCGAAGCGGAAGAGCGCGTGGTAGTCGACCGTTTCATCCGGATCTTCCTCGGAAACGATGGCCACCTCGGCGCGGTCCTGCATCACCAGAGCGATCGGGTCGGGGTGGAAGCCCGAGACGATGTCCAGCTCGATCTCGGGCCAGCGCTGGCGGAAGGCGTCCATGGCGGGCATCAGCCAGTCGAAGCAGGTGTGGCACTCGACCACGATGCGCAACTGGCCGCTGCGCCCGAGCGCAAGGCGCGCCACGTCGCGCTCGGCTTCTTCGATCAACGGCAATGCGGTGTCTGCCAACTGCAGCAGCCGAAGCCCCGTGGTGCTGAACTGCGGCGGCACCGACTTGCGCTCGAAGAGCTGCGCGCCGTAGCGGTCTTCGAGCAGCTTGATCTGGTGCGACAGCGCCGACTGCGTGAGGTTGAGCAACTGCGCCGCGCGCACCAGGCTGCCGGTGTCGCGCAACGCGATGAGCGTGCGCAGGTGGCGTATCTCGAGGATCGACTGCAACATGAATGGAATTCAAGTGAATGGGCAAAACGTTTCGTTTGAATCATAGACGGCAAACGCCGACCATTGCGGATTCTCAAGATTCAAGCGACCGGATTACCTGCAATGACCACCCGTACCCACACCCTCGGCTTCCCGCGCATGGGCGCCCACCGCGAACTGAAGTTCGCCCTCGAAAAGCACTGGCGCGGCGAGATCGACCGCGCCGCGCTCGAAGCCGTCGGCGAGGAACTGCGTGCCCGTCACTGGCAGGCCCAGCGCGATGCGGGGCTCGACTACGTGACGGTCGGCGACTTCGCCTACTACGACCACGTGGCCAATCACATCCAACTGCTCGGTTGCGAGCCGGCGCGCTTCAACTTCTTCGGCGACGAGCCCGAGCTGTCGCGCTACTTCAAGATGGCGCGCGGCGTGGAGGATGAAATTCCCGACGCGGGGCATGTGCACGACGAAAGCTGCAAGCACGGCACCGAAGGCACCTTTGCGCTGGAAATGACCAAGTGGTTCGACACCAACTACCACTACCTCGTGCCCGAGTTCAACGCGGCCACGCAGTTCGCGCTGGCCTCCGCGCGCCTCTTTGACGAAGTGGCGCAGGCGCAGCAGGCCGGGCATGCGGTCAAGGCCGTGCTGCTCGGGCCGCTGAGTTTCCTGTACCTGGGCAAGGAGAAAGAGGCCGGTTTCGACCGCTTCTCGCTGCTCGATGCGCTGTTGCCTGTTTACGAACAGGTGCTCACGCGCCTGAAGCAGCAGGGCGTGGAGTGGGTGCAGGTCGACGAGCCCATCCTCGGCCTGGACCTGCCCGATGCCTGGCGCAACGCCTTCGAGCGCGCCTACTGGCAGCTCGCGCGCAGCGCGCCCAAGCTGATGCTGGCGACGTATTTCTCGCCGCTCTCCGACAACCTGCGCCTGGCCTGCCAGCTGCCGGTCGCCGGCCTGCATGTGGACGCGGTGCGGTCGCCGCAGGAACTGACGGGCGTGGCCGACTGGCTGCCGGCGCACAAGGTGCTGTCGGTAGGCATCGTCGATGGACGCAACATCTGGCGCACGGACCCCGATGCCGCGCTCGCCACGCTGCGCCCGGTGGTCGACAAGAACCGCGGCGAGCTGTGGATCGCGCCGTCGTGCTCGCTGCTGCATGTGCCGTTCAGCCTCGCGGCCGAGACGAAGCTCGATGCCGAACTCAAGTCGTGGCTCGCCTTCGCCGTCGAAAAGCTCGATGAGCTGCGCGTGCTGCGTGCGGTGCTCGATGGCGGTGAAGCATCCGTCGCGAACGAACTCAAGACCGCCCGCGCAGCCGTTGCCGCGCGCCGCGGCAGCCCGCGCGTGCACCGCGCCGACGTGGCACTGCGCCTCGCGCGCAGCGTGGCCGGCGACGATGCACGTACTTCGGTCTTTCCGCAACGCCAGTCGGTGCAGCGCACGCGCTTCGCCTTGCCCGCGCTGCCGACCACCACCATCGGTTCGTTCCCGCAGACCTCCGACATCCGCGCCGCACGCGCCTCATTCAAGCGCGGCGAGCTCGATGCGGCCGGCTATCGCGAGAAGATGCGCGCCGAGATCGCGTTGGCCGTTCGCAAGCAGGAGGAGTTGGGCATCGATGTGCTGGTGCATGGCGAGGCCGAGCGCAACGACATGGTCGAGTACTTCGGCGAGCAACTCGACGGCTTCGCCTTCACCGCCAACGGCTGGGTGCAGTCGTACGGTTCGCGCTGCGTGAAGCCGCCGGTGATCTTCGGCGACGTGGCGCGCCCCGCCGCGATGACGGTCGAGTGGACCGCCTACGCGCAGAGCCTCACCAAGCTGCCGATGAAAGGCATGCTGACCGGGCCGGTCACGATCCTGCAGTGGTCCTTCGTGCGCGACGACCAGCCGCGCGCCACCACCTGCGAGCAGATAGCCTGGGCGATCCGCGACGAGGTGGTCGATCTCGAAGGCGCGGGCATCGGCATCATCCAGATCGACGAGCCCGCGATCCGCGAAGGCCTGCCGCTGCGCCGCGCGGGCTGGCCTGCGTACCTGAAGTCGGCCACGCGCGCCTTCCGCATCAGCGCCTCGGGCGTGCGCGACGAGACGCAGATCCACACGCACATGTGCTATTCGGAATTCAACGACATCCTGCCGGAGATCGCGGCGATGGACGCCGACGTGATCACCATCGAGACCAGCCGCTCCGACATGGAACTGCTGCGCGGCTTCGGCGGCGAGAACAATTCTGGCGGCTTCCGCTACCCGAACGAGATCGGCCCGGGCGTGTACGACATCCACTCGCCGCGCGTGCCGTCGGTGGACGAGATCGTGCGCCTGATGCGCAAGGCCGCCGTCGTGGTGCCGCACGAGAACCTCTGGATCAACCCCGACTGCGGCCTGAAGACCCGTGGCTGGCCGGAGACGGAGGCGGCGTTGTCGAACATGGTCACGGCGGCGAAGCTGCTGCGCAAGGAACTGGCCGCGGCCTGAAGCAGGGGAGGTCGTGACGCGCGCCAATAATGGCGTCATGACCGTCTCTTCCCTCGTAGCCAAACGTTTTGCCTTCCTCCTTTCGCTGCTGCTCGTGCCGGCCATGGCCTGGGCGCAGGACCGCGCCCAGGCCCTGATGCAGTTCGAAGGTGTACAGGCGCGTTATCAGGCCGCGTATGCACCCGGCGCCGTATCGCGCGATGCGCGCCAGTTGCTGGATCCGCCGGACCAGGCCATCGCCGACAAGGCGCTCGCGGCGCTGGACACGGCCGCATCGCGGTCGTTCGACGTCAAGGCTTCCGTGGCCGCGATCCAGCAGGAGGTCGCCACTGCCGGCAAGGGCGGCGCCGCGCCGAACCCGCAGGTTCTCGAAGCAGTGGCCCGGCTCGCGAAGCTGCGCGCCGACTACGCCGCGATGGACGATGCGGCCAAGGTCGAGTTCTTCAACCGCGAGCGCGCGAAGCCGGCCGACCCGGTGCGCACCGAGCTGCTCGAGCGCATGGCCGTGGCCGATACGCGCGAAGTCGATTTCTCCAGCCAGCTGCTGCTGAGTTCCGTCGTGAAGCAGTTGGCCCGCGGCAATGCCGGCCAGTTCACCTCGCTGCCCGATCGCACGCTCGACATGGCCGTCGACACGCTGTGGTCGCGTGGCATCACCTCGCCGCGTCCGCGCAACCTGCTGACGGTGGCGCGCGAGTTCGAGAAGCAGGTCACGCAGGCGTTGCTCGCGGCATTGCCCGATGCGGACGTGGCGGCCTTGCTCGCCTGGCGCAACGACCCGCAGGCCGCGGCCGAGCGCGAGGCGCTGGTGGGCGCCTACCGCGCCGAGGTCAAGGGGAGCGGCGCCGTGGCGATCCGGACGCTGGTGCGCGGCTGGCCCCGCTCTTGAGTGCAGTGCGCGCGGCGCCGTACTTGTCGGGCGCCGCCGCATAGGGCATGAAGCGGCTCTGGTTCTCGTCCACATCGAGCGGCCGGCCGACAAACGGAAAGGCGCGCTGCGGGCAGGCCTCGCGCTCGCACACCTTGCAGCCCGCGCCGATGGGCGTGGGCACCTCGGGGTCGCGCAGGTCCATGCCCTTGGAGTAGACGAGCCGGGTGGCGTGGCTGAGGTCGCAGCCGAGGCCGATCGAGAAGGTCTTGTTGGGCGAGCCATAGCCGCGAAAGCCGTGCGACACGGTGCGCGCGATCCAGAGGTAGGCGCGGCCGTCGGGCATGCGCGCGAGTTGGGTCAACACGCGGCCCGGTTGGGCGAAGGCCTCGTACACATTCCACAGCGGGCACGTGCCGCCGGTCTTGGAGAAGTGGAAGTGCGTGGCCGACTGGCGCTTGGAGATGTTGCCGGCGCGGTCGACGCGAATGAGGAAGAAGGGCACGCCGCGCGCCTCGGGTCGCTGCAGCGAACTCAGCCGGTGGCAGATCGTTTCGAAGCCGACGCCGAAGCGGCGCGCGAGCTGGTCGATGTCGTAGCGCAGTTGCTCGGCCGCTTCGAGGAACACGCCATAGGGCAGCAGCAATGCGGCGGCGAAGTAGTTCGCGAGGCCGATGCGGGCGAGCGAACGCGCGGTGTCGCTCGACAGCGGCGCCTCGGCGACCAGCTTGTCGATCATGTCGCCGACCTCTAGAAAGGCGAGCTGCGTTGCGAGCTGAAAGGCGTGCTGGCCCGGCTCCAGGTAGCGCGAAAGCCTGAGCACGCGCGTGGCCGGATCGAAGCGGCGTTGTGCGCCGCCTTCGTCGTCTTCGGCCGGGATCACCTGCACGCCGTGTGTCTCGAGCAAACGCTGCGCGAGCCGGTCGCCGGGATTGCCCTCGCGCAGTCGCCACTGCACGGAGAAGGTCTCGGCAGCGTTGTCGAGCGGGGCGATGTGGTTCTGGTGCGCGAAGAAGAAGTCGCGCACTTCCTCGAAGGGCATCGGTCGCGCCTGCGGCATGCGTGCGAGATCGCCGCGGCCATCGCCGAGTTCGCCGGCCAATGCTTCGAGGCGCTCCATCGCATCGCGATGCCGCTGGTGCAGTGCGACCAGCGCGCGGCCGACAGCGGGCATCTGCGTGGCGACCTCGCGCAACTCGGCGAGCGCGACGGCATCGCCGCCCGGGTTGTCGGCCAAGGCTTCGCGCAGGCTCGCGACGACGCGCGCTTCCTCGTCTTCCGAAAAGGCCTGGATGTCGACGCCCAGCGTGGCATGCAGGCGCAGCAGCACCGGCACGGTGAGGGGACGCTGGTTCTGCTCGATCTGGTTGAGGTAGCTGGGCGACAGGCCCAGTTGCTGCGCGAGCGCGAGCTGGCTCAGGCCGCGCTCTTCGCGGAGGCTGCGCAGCCGCACGCCCATGAAGGTCTTCTTCATCGTTCGATCCGTTCTTCGAGGTCTGGGTGATTTGCAAGATTCGCAAATCTGGTGCATCGCATTTGCAACCATTCGCCAATGGGAGGGTTCATTATGAGCGCGTTGTTGCGTAAATTGCGAATGCCAATGCCGCCATGAAGACGCCGGCTGCGGCCGAACACCTCAAGTGCATGCGCATCGAGCCAGCCGGCGGAACGCGCGCCTCGTTCACCAAGTTCTTCGACGAGGAGCGGGCGCATGTCGGCGGCGTGGTGAAGGCAACGGGCACGAAGGAAGACCAAGCACGTGGGGCGACCGCGACTGGCATGCAACGTGCATCAACCTATAAGGCGTTGCACCTCGGGGGCATGCCTTTGCTTGACGAATTAAAGGAAAAGTTCGCAAACTAACCGAGTTTTCAGAAGCAGAACGGGCAGTTGACTTAGCCTCGTCACAAAGTTCCCGGTCATTGTTTCAGTTTCATGAACACTGCGATTCGATTGGGTAGGGTTTTCCCTTGGAATCGTGGTGCAAACTTCAGGGCATCCAAAGCCCAATCAAGAAGGAAATTGAAATGAAGACCTCGAACATCCTCGCCGCCGCCGCTCTCTCCCTGCTCGCCGCCGCTGGCGCCCATGCAGAAACCTACGAAGGCGTGCAACCCCTGACCTCCGGCTACAGCCGCGCCGACGTGGCGCCCCAGGGTGCTGCTGCCGCCCGCGCCGGCAACGAATACAGCGATGCTGCTTCGTCCACCGTCGCTCCGACGCTGACCGCTTCGACCACCGACCGCGCCACCGTTCGCGCGCAAGCTGTTGCCGCTGCACACGCACCGGGCCAGAACCTGCGCCCCGAAACCTTCGCTGGCAGCGTGATTCCCGCGCAAGCGAAGGGCCTGACCTTCACGCGTCAAGCCGGCCTGTAATTCGTTGCGGCGAAAGCCGCTTCAGGTCACAAGCCAAAAAGAAAACCGGACCGTGCGAAAGCGCGGTCCGGTTTTTTCATTGGGCGTCTGTTTGTTTATTTCTTCTTCGACCCGTGCCGGTGGCAGTCCGGCGCATGGTCGTCCACGATGCCGGTCGCCTGCATCCACGCATAGACGATCACCGGCCCGACGAACTTGAAGCCGCGCTTCTTGAGTGCCTTCGAAATCTCTTCCGACAACGGTGTCTGCGTCGGCACCTTGCCGGTCTTGTTGACGATCGGCTTGCCGCCGGCCATGCCCCAGATGAACGCCGAGAAATCCTCGCCCGCAGCCTGCATCGCGAGGTAGGCGCGTGCGTTGCCGATGGTGGCTTCGATCTTGGCCCGCGCGCGCACGATGCCCGCGTCCTGCATCAGCCGCTCGACATCGTCGGCGGTGAACTTGGAGACCTTCTCGGGCACGAAGCCCTCGAAGGCCTTGCGGAACGCATCGCGCTTGCGCAGGATGGTGATCCACGCAAGGCCGGCCTGAAAACCGTCGAGCATCAGCTTTTCCCACAGCGCGCGGCTGTCGTATTCGGGCACTCCCCATTCGGCGTCGTGGTAGTCGCCCAAGAGCGGGTCGGTCTGGGCCCAGGCGCAACGGATCTTGGTGGCGGCGGTGGTGGCGGTGCTGTTCATGGTTCGATGTGTCGCTCGGCTATCGTCTGGAGATGTTTTCAGAATGAGGGAGTCACCCTGATGCAGCAATTTCGATTTTCATTGTCGGCCCTTTCATTGGGCATCGCGCTCGGTCTCGGTGCACCGGCCTTCGCCGAAACGCTCCAGAAACCGGCGCTCGACCAACTGGCCGCGGCGTGGAAAAGCAGCGGCAAGGCGCCCGCCGATTTCAATGCCTTCCTCACCCAGGCCGAGAAGACCCATCCCGAGTTGAAACCCGCCGTGGCCACCTACCGCAAGAAGTCGATGCTGGCTGGCGACGACCTCACCAACACCGCCCGCCTGCTCGGCCTCTACAACCGCCTGCAGAACCAGCAGGCCGTGATCGCGAGCATCGGCACGATGGTGGCGATTCCCACGGTGCGCAACGTGCAGGTGCCGCCGCACGAGAGCCCGCAGATCATCGAGTTCGGCAAGCTGGTGGAGAAGATGGCGAAGGACTTCGGCCTTGCCTTTCGCAACGTCGACAACCGCATCTTCGAGGTCAGCCTCAAGGGCAGGGGCACCGAGGAGTTCGGCATCCTCACGCATGCCGACGTGGTGCCCGCGGTGCTCTCCGAATGGGTGCTCGACGATGGCACGAAGCTCGACCCCTTCACGATGACCCGCGTGGGCGATTTCCTCTACGGCCGAGGCACCATCGACGACAAGGGCTCCATCGCTGCCGTGCTCTACGCGATGAAGGCCGTGAAGGACAGCGGCCTGCCCATCGACCGCAGCATCCGTCTGATGATCGAGACCACCGAGGAAACGGGTGGCGATGCGATGGTGTACTACCGCAGCAAGACGCAGCTGCCGGCCTACAACATCGTGCTCGACAGCAAGTACCCTGCGGTCGTCGCGGAGAAGGGCTCGGGGGCGCTCAAGGTGTTTTTCCCCACTGAGACGACGGACGCCGCATCGACCGCGATCACCGCGATGAGCGGTGCCGCATCCGCCAATGCGATCTCGCAGACCGCGACCGCGACGTTGAAAGGCGGCGATCTCGCCGCAGTGGTCACGAAGCTCGAAGCCGCCAAGCCCGCCTTCCTGCAGAAGTACGAACCGCAAGGCAGCAAGTTCGCCATCGACATCGCGCGCAAGGGCGACAACGGCGACGGCATCGACATCAAGGTCACCGGCACGTCGGCCCACGGCTCGCGTCCCGAAGAGGGCGTGAACCCGCTGCCACGTCTCGCGCTCTTCCTGCAGGAATCGGGTGCGCCGCTCGCCGCCAACCACTACCTGAAGGCCGCGAAGTACATCGACGAGCTCTATGGCACCGGCTACCTCGGCGAGAAGATGGGCGTGGGCTACAAGGACGACTTCATGGGCCCGCTGACCTTCTCGCCGAACCTCATCCGCATGGGCAACGACGGCAGGCTCGAGATGACGACCAACGTGCGCATGCCACGCGGCCGCACGCCCGACGAACTGAAGTCGCAGGTGGCTGCCAAGGTCAACGCGTGGGCCGAGGCGAACCAGGTGAAGCTCGACGTCAACTATGACCAGGGCGACTGGATGGCCCGCGACCCCAAGGGCGCATGGCTTTCGACGCTGCTCGACATCTACGGCAGCACCACCGGCCTCGAAGCCAAGCCGGTGCCCACCGCAGGCAGCACGACCGCCAAGCTGATGCCCAACGCGATCAACTTCGGCCCCGCGATGCCCGGCAAGAAATACACCGCGCACAACGCCAAGGAATACAAGGAAGTGCCCGATCTCGATGCCGACATGCAGATGTTCACCGAGATGCTGGTGCGCATCGGCAACCTGCCGCAGATGCAGTGATGGCACACGGTCTGCAAACCTAAAGCCGCACCTTGCGCCTCATCCGCTACGTTTCTTCGTAGCGCGATGCGGCATGCCGAAAGCATGGCGCGGGTTATCGTCGAAGGCTCCATTTTTCGTGAACAGGGAGTCACCTTCATGCAGCAATTTCGCGTCTCGTTGTCGGTCCTCACCATGGGCTTGATGGCAGCAGGCCTCACCGCACCGGCCTTTGCAGAAACGCTCAAGAAACCCGCGCTCGACCAGTTGGCCGCGGCCTGGCAAGGCGGCAAAACGGCATCCAGTTTCAACGCCTTCCTCGGCCAGGCCGAGAAGGCCAACCCCGCGTTGAAACCCGCCGTGGCCGCCTACCGCAAGAAGGCGACGCTGACAGGCGACGACCTCACCAACATCGGCCGCCTGCTCGGTCTCTACAACCGCCTGCACAACCAGAAGGCGGTGATCGCGAGCCTCGGCGCCATGGTGGCGCTGCCGACTGCGCGCAATGTGCAGATTCCGCCGCACGAGAACCCGGCGATCATCGACTTCGGCAAGCTGGTCGAGAAGACCGCGAAGAGCTTCGGACTCGCATATCGCAACGTCGACAACCGCATCTTCGAAGTCAGCCTCAAGGGCAAGGGCACCGAAGAGTTCGGCATCCTCACGCATTCGGACGTGGTGCCTGCGGTGCTCTCCGAGTGGGTGCTCGACGACGGCACCAAGCTCGACCCCTTCACGATGCAGCGTGTGGGCGACCGCCTCTACGGCCGCGGCACCATCGACGACAAGGGCTCCATCGCGGCCGTGCTCTACGCCATGAAGACGGTGAAGGAAAGCGGCATCCCGATCCAGCGCACCATGCGCCTGATGATCGAGACCACCGAGGAAACCGGCGGCGATGCGATGGAGTACTACCGTGGCAAGACCAAGCTGCCCGAATACAACATCGTGCTCGACAGCGGCTACCCGGCCGTCGTGGCCGAGAAGGGCGCGGGCTCGCTGAGCGTGTTCTTCCCCGCCGAGAAGACCGACGGCACGGTCACCGCGATCACCGACATGGGCGCCGCTGCCGCGGTCAATGCGATCTCGCAGACCGCCGGCGCCACGCTCAAGGGCGGCGATCTTGCGGCCGTTCAGGCCAAGCTCGAAGCAGCGAAGGCCGCCTTCCTGCAGAAGTACGAACCGCAGGGCAAGTTCGCGATCGCGGTCTCACGCGGTACCGACAGTGTCGACATCAAGGTCACCGGCACCTCGGCCCACGGCTCGGAGCCCCAGAACGGCGTGAACCCGCTGCCGCGCCTGGGCCTGTTCCTGCAGGAGTCGGGTGTCGCGCTGGCCGACAACCAGTTCCTGAAGGCGATCAAGTACATCGACGATCTCTACGGCACTGGCTACCTGGGCGAGAAGATGGGCGTGGGCTACAAGGACGATTTCATGGGCCCGCTGACTTTTTCGCCCAACCTGATCCGCACCGGCGCCGATGGCCGCGTGGTCATGTCGGTCAACACGCGCATGCCGCGCGGCCGCACGCCGGAGGAACTGAAGGTGCAGGTGGAAGCCAAGATCAACGAATGGGCTGTGGCGAACAAGGCCAAGGTCGAGATCAAGTACGACCAGGGCAACTGGATGGCGCGCGACCCGTCGGGCCGCTGGCTCGCGACCCTGCTCGACATCTACGGCGACACCACCGGGCTCGAAGCCAAGCCTGTGTCGGCCGCCGGCGCCACCACGGCCAAGCAGATGCCCAATGCGATCAGCTTCGGCCCCGGCATGCCCGGCAAGAAGTACACGGGACACAACGCCAAGGAGTACAAGGAAGTGCCGGACCTCGATGCCGACCTGCAGATGTTCACCGAGATGTTGGTGCGCATCGGCAACCTGCAGCAGATGCAGTAAGTGCGGTGCGGCGGCGGGCGGTCAGCGCAGGCCGTGCGCCTGCAGCGCAGCCTTCAGCCGCCGTACTTCATGCTGCAGATCGAGGATCAGCGCGGCCGCATCGAGGCCCACGCCGAAGTCGCGCTCCAGCCGGCGCGCCTCGAGCGCGCATTGCAGGTCGGTGCTGGAGAACTGCCAGCGCTCGGGCGGCGCCTCGGCCGTGGTGACCTGCACGATGCCGACCTCGACCAGTTGCACCACCCAGGCGGCGTCGGCGCCCACGGCATGGGCCAGTTCGTTCAGCGCAAGCGGTTGCGAGGCGCTGATGGCGGTTGCGGTTGTGATGGAAACAGTCGCCATGCTCAGACTCCCAGGTGCTGGCGCGGGTTGAACGAAGAGGACGCCTGCGCAAGCTGCTCGTAGGCCGCGCGCGCGGCATCGCTGTCGGCGGGCGGCAGGGCGATCTCGATCAGCAGGTACAGGTCGCCGGGCGTTTTGCCCTTGAGGCCGCGGCCTTTCAGGCGCAGCTTCATGCCGCCGCGCGCATTGCGCGGCACCGTGACCTCGACCACGCCGCCGCCCGGTGTCGGCACCTCGACCTGCGCGCCGAGCGCGGCCTCGGTGGGCGTGACGGGCAGCGTCATGTAGATGTCGCGCTCTTCCACGCGGTAGAGCTTGTGCGGCGCGATGCGCACTTCGAGGTACAGGTCGCCCGTCGCTTCGCCGCCATGGCCGGGCATGCCTTGCCCGGCGAGGCGGATGAACTGGCCCGGGTGCACGCCCGGCGGAATCTTCACACTGAGCGTGCGGTTCTCCCACCGCGGGTGGCCCTGCGCATCGACGGTCTGCGCGCGCAGCGTGATCTCGCGCTCGGCGCCGTTGAGCGCGTCTTCGATGGCGATCTCGATGGCCGCATGGTGGTCCTCGCCGCGTGCGCGGTAGTTCTGGCGCGCGGCGCCGCGCCGCTCGGCTTCGCCGAACATCGACGAGAAGAACTCGCTGAAGTCGGCATGGTCGGCCGGGCCCTGGCGCGGGCCGCGGTGGAACTCGAAACCCGAGTCCCAGCCCGGCGGCGGCTGGAAGTCGCCCTCGGGGCTGCCGCCGCGCGCGACGCGGTCGGCCAGCGCGTCGTAGGCGGCGCGCTTTTCCTTGTCGCCCAGCACGTCCTTGGCCTCGTTGATCTCGCGCATGCGCTTCTCGGCGTCGGGCTCCTTGCTGACGTCGGGGTGGTACTTGCGGGCGAGCCTGCGATAGGCCTTGCGCACCTCGTCGTCGGAGGCGGTGCGCTCGATGCCCAGTGCGCTGTAGTAGTCCTTGAATTCCATGGTGGTGATGGTCGTTTCGATGGACGGCGTACCGGGCGGCCCTGGCTAGGCCAGGGCTGCCTCGCCGCCCGCATGCCGCAACAGCGGCGTTATGGCCCATGTGGAGCCGCTGCGCGAAAAACGCAATGGCTGCGCGTTGCCGAGCACGGTGATGTCGATGGGCACGCCCAGCAGCGCGGCCAGTGCGTACAGCGTGCCGCCGTGCGCCACCACGAGCACCGGCGCGGGTTGCTTCAGGGCCGCGTCGAGCGCGGCACGCTTGCGGGAGACGAACTGCGTGAGCGTCTCGCCGCCCTCGGGCTCGCAGGCCCAGTCGATGTTGGCGGACGAGGTGCCGATCAGCGCGCCGAAGTTGCGCTCGCGCAGCTCGGCCTGCGCGGTAGGCGTGAGCCGCAGCGCCGCCGCCACCGTGTGGGCAGTGTCGAAGGCGCGGCGCGCGTCGCTGCAGACGATGGTGCGGATCGGCTCGCCCGCGAGCAGCTCGGCCGCATGCGCCGCCTGCTGCAGGCCGAGCTCGCTCAAAGGCTCGTCGACCGCCTGGAAGATGCGCAGCGCATTGCGCCCGGTCTGGCCGTGGCGCAGAAAGTAGAAGTGGTCGCAGTCGGGCGCGAGCGGCTGGGTGGCGGCGATTTGCACCAGGGCATCGAGGCCGCCGGCGGCGGTGTGGGCGGAGGGCGTGGGTTGTGACATGCGGTGGATGTTCATCGGATTTCAGCTGAACTTCATGCCCTTGGGCCGCGCCTGCAGGCGGTCGATGTAGGCGTCCAGCTTCGGGCGGTTCAGCTTGCCCCCGAAGGCGCGGTGCCAGATGAGGCACGAACCGATCATCACGTCCGCTGCAGTGAACTGCGCGCCGAAGAGATACGGGCCATCGCCGAGTTCGCGCTCGACCGCATTCTTGGCCTCTTCGAAATTCGTCCAGCCGCGCGCGCTGTTGTCGCTGCGGATCTTCATCAGGCTGTCGCCCATGGCGGGTTCAAACTGCGCGGTCGAATACACCATCAGCGACAGGTAGCGGCCACGCTCGGGCGTGCCGATCGGGGGCGCGAGCCGCTTGCCGGGAAACTTCTCGGCGATGTACATGCAGATGGCCGCGTTCTCGAAGATGCGCGTGCGGCCGTCGACCAGCGCGGGCAGCTTGCCGGACGGGTTGATCTTCAGGTACTCGGGGCGCTTGTGCGCCTTGTCCTTGATGAGCGTGGTCACGATCTCGTAGTCGACCCCTGCCTCGTCGAGCATCCACTTGGCGACTTGCGAGCGGCTTCGTGGATCGAAATAAAGCTGCATGGTCATGGACGTTCTCCTTCGGCTTGAGGGAATCAGAACTTGGGAATGCGCAGCGTCTTGCTGATCATCAACGTGCCCGAGAGCCCGAACAGCAGCGCGAGCGGATGCAGCTGCCACGGGCCGATGGTCCAGGCGCCGCCCCAGACGGCACTGCCGATGTGGCCCTGCGACGCCGCGTACGCCAGCACGCCCACCAGCACCACGCTGGTCGGGATCGGCGTGCCCTCGAAATACTTCACCTTGTCCGCGCCTTCGGACAGCGCCTCGGCCGTGACGTTGTAGCGCGCGAGCCGGCTCACGCCGCAGCACACGAAATAGATGAGGAGGATGCAGTCCCACCCGCCGTTCAGTCCTGCCGCGAAGCCCAGTGCGGCGGGCGCGACGCCGAACGAGATCACGTCGGCCAGCGAGTCGAGTTCGCGGCCGAGCGCGGAGTGCGTCTGGCGCCAGCGCGCGATGCGGCCGTCGAACACGTCGAAGATGAACGCCGCCGGTGCAAGCGCCGCCGCCCAGTAGAACTGCGCGAGCGACTGGCTCGCCATGTAGGCCATCGCCAGGAACACCGCGCCGACCCCGCAGGCCGCATTGCCGAGCGTGAACACGTCGGCCAGATGAAAGCCGCGGATCATCGAGAAATGCTTGCGGGCCGGGGCGGGAGCAGGTGTGGTCATGGAGGGGCTGAAAAGAACGCCGGAGGACGGGTGAGCCGCACCTTAACCGAAGCGCACGGCGCCCTTTGTAGTCGCGCTCCGACGCCGTGTCCCGGCACGAGAGCCTGATGTGCTGCCCCGCAAATAACTGCGCACGAAATCGCACCTTTCACGCCAGGGCGGCGTTGCAAATCCTCGCGATACCTGCGGGTATCGCTGTGGTTTGCGCCTTGCCCTGACGCGAAATGCATCGATTTCGTCTGCGCAGCTATTTACAGGGCAGCACACTAGGCGGCGGGCGTCGCGCGGGTGTTCAGAAAAAAGTGCGCAAGCATCCCGGCCGTCCGCCCCGGTGCTTCTTCAGGAAAGAAATGCCCTCCCTCGACCGGGCCGCCACGGACGTCGTCGGCCCATCGGCGCCAGAGGGCAAGCGGGCCGCCCTCGTCGGCGTACCAGGTGTCCAGCGCGCCGCCTTCCGCCCACAGCGCCAGCACCGGGCAGGCGATGCGGCGGCCGCGGTCCTCGTCGGCCTGGTCGTGCTGCCGGTCGAGCGTTGCGGCTGCACGGTATTCCTCGCAGATGGCGTGCGCATGGCGCGGGTCGCGCAGGGCATCGGCATAGGCCTTGCGCACGTCCTCGGGAAAGACACCGGCCGGAGAACCCCAGCCGCCGAGCGCCTGGTCGATCACGGCCTCGGGTGCGGCTGCGAGCAGGTGCTCCGGAAACGGGGCCTCCTGCGCCAGCAGCGTCCAGGGCCAGTAGCCGAGGGCGAACCTTTCGTCGAGCCGGTCCCAGACGGTCTTCGTCGGGAGGATGTCGAGCAGGGCGAGCGCCGTGACGTGCGCCGGGTGATCGAGCGCGAGGCGGTATGCCACGCGGCCGCCGCGGTCGTGCCCGGCCACCATGAACTGCGCGAACCCGAGCTTCTGCATCAGGCCCACGAGGTCCTTCGCCATGGCCCGCTTCGCGTAGGTCGAATGGTCGTCGGGCTCGGGCTCCGGGCAGCCGCTGGCGCCGTAGCCCCGCAGGTCGGCGCAGACCACCGTGAAATCGCTTGCCAGAAGCGGCGCGACGTCGCGCCACATCAAATGGGTCTGTGGAAAGCCGTGCAGCAGCAGGAGCGGCGGGCCGGCACCGGCCCAGCGCACGAACAGCGTCGTTTCGCCCGTGTCGATCTCGGCCGAGGCGAACTGCACGAAGGGCACGGCGGATGTGTCAGGCATGGCGATGCGCTTCGGCGATGCGCGCGAAGCGTCCGAGCAGCGCGGCGGCCGTGTCGGTTTCGGCCACGCGGTTACGCAGCGCGGCGGTGTCGGTGTCGCGGGCTTTCAGGTCGTCGGCCAGCATGTCGATGTAGCCGCGCATCGTCTCGGCGTCGAACTCGGGGTGGAACTGCACGCCCCAGGCATTCGCGCCGACGCGGAACGCCTGCACCGGCTCGTGCGCGTTGCCGGCCAGCCGCACGGCGCCTTCGGGCAGGCGCAGCGCGCTCTGCAGGTGCACCACATGGGCCGGAAACTCGGCCGGCAGGCCCTGCAGCAGCGGATCGGTGGCAGCGGCTTCGTCGAGCGTGACGGACACCGTGCCGATCTCGATGCCTTTTGGATGGTCGCCTGCCTCGCCGCCGAGCGCGTGCGCGAGCAACTGGTGGCCGTAGCAGATGCCGAGCACGGGCGTGCCGTGCGCCACGAGCTGAGCGAGCCATTCGGCGGTGCGCTCGCTCCAGGGCTCGCGGTGCGACACCATGGCATGCGAACCCGTGACCACCACGCCCGACACCGCGTCGGGTTCAGGCAGCGTGTCGCCGCGGCGCGGATCGATCACGAGGAGGGGAAGGGTCTGCGAACCGAGGCCGTCGGCGATCCAGTGCTCGAAGTCGCCGCGGCGTTCGCGCAGCCTTGCATGGGTGTCGCCGAGCTTGACGATGACGAGCGGGTGAGGGCTGTGGTTGTCCATGGCCGGGATGATGCCGCAGCCCGGCCCGCGCGCGCTACCGCCGGCAACGATGGACTGGACCTTGTCCGACCCGCCGATGCGCGCTGTGCCCGCGCGAGCGCGCCGCGGTTAGCCAAAAAACTGGGCTCAGCCTGTTCATTCAAGTTCAACCAAGTAGACCCATGGCAAACAACCCGACCACGACCCCCCAAGGCAATGACGCGTCCGCAGCGACGCCCCGTATCGACCGCGGCGACGCGGGCCAGGTCGCCCGCTGGACCCGGGAATTCGATGTGACCGAAGCACAACTGGCGGAGGCGATCGCAGCCGTCGGCGACAAGGCCGCCGACGTGGAGCTCTACCTCAAGGGCAGCCGCAGCGCCACGAACGCGGGCAAGGTCGACGACGCGAGCTGACGCGGTACCCGGCTTCAGCGCACGTGCGCTTCATAGGCCGCCTCCAGCTCGGAGAGGTTCGTCCAGAACCCCTGCGGCTTGCGCTCGTGCAGCACGTCGTCGAGCACTTCCAGATGCGCGTGCCAGCCGCTCGCGACGCTCACCGTTTCCTTGCGGTCCGGCAGGCGCCGGTGCGTGAGCACGAGTTGTGTGCCGTCGCCCTTCGGCGAGAGTTCGAAGGTGACTTCGGAGGCGGTGTCGCTCTCGCTGCCCCAAGTGATCGTCAGCAGGTTGGGCGGCTCGATGCGCACCACGCGCGATTTCTGGATGTGCGTCTTGCGATAAGCCGCGTAGTGCTCGGGCGCTTCTTCGCCCGAGAGTTCGGTGTGCTGGAAGCGCAGCTCGAACACGCCGCCTGGCTCCTGCGCCATCGAGCCGCCGGCCAGCCAGGTCCTGCGCTTCTCGGGGTCGACGAGGTAGGCCCACACGCGTTCGACGGGCGCGGGCAAGATGCGCTCCACGCGCAGGGTGGCGGGTGCTGTCTGCGTACCGAGGCTGTGCTTGAGAGTCATGGGATCTGTGCTCCTTGAGGGTTCGTTCGCTTGCTACTTGCCGGATGTGTCGCGCCGCAGCTCCTCCGCCAGCGCGTCGAGATGGGTGTTCCAGAAGCCTTCGTAGTGGCGCAGCCATGCACCGGCCGTGGCCAGCGCCGCCGGTTCGAGCCGGCAGACATGCGCCCGGCCGAGCACGGTGCGCGAGACCAGGCCCGCGCGCTCCAGTGTCTTGACGTGCTTGGACGCACCCGCGAAAGACATGTGGAACGGCGCGCCGAGTTCGCCCACGCTGCAGTCGCCCTGGGCCAGCAGTTGCAGCATGGTGCGGCGCGTGCCGTCGGCCAGGGCGTGGAATACGGCGTCGAGCCGTTCGTCATCTAGTTCAACCATGAAGTTGAATATAGATGGATCTCGAAGATTGTTCAACCAATTAGTTGAATGAAGGTGCCGATCCGTTACACCCGATACACGCGAGACGCGAATGAGAGGTGGCGTGCTTGGGTCTGCACGATCGCGCTCCTACGATGAGGCCTCGTTCCATTCATTCATTCGTCAAGACAACCCATGAATCCTCTCGTACATCGCCGCACCCTGTTGCTCGCTGCTTCCGTCCTCCCGCTTGCGAGTGCCTGCACCGCGTGGTCCGCCAAGGGTGCGCTGCAGGATGCATCGGCGCAACTCGCCGCGCTCGAAAGCGCATCGGGCGGGCGGCTCGGCGTCGTCGGCTTCAACACCGCCACCGGGGCGCGCGTGCAGCACCGTGCGGACGAACGCTTTCCGTTCTGCAGCACCTTCAAGCTCATGCTTGCCGCGGCGGTCCTCGAACGCAGCGCGAAGGAGGGCGGCTTTCTCGCGCGCCGCGTCAACTACAGCAAGGGCGACCTGGTCACCTACTCGCCCATCACCGAGAAGAACATCGCAACGGGCATGACCGTGGCCGAGCTGTGTGCCGCCACGGTTCAGTACAGCGACAACGGCGCAGCCAACCTGTTGATGAAGATGCTGGGCGGCCCGCCCGCGGTGACGGCCTTTGCGCGTTCATCGGGCGACGATGTCTTCAGCCTCGAGCGCTGGGAGACCGAGCTCAACACCGCCATCCCCGGCGACCTGCGCGACACCACCACGCCCGCCGCCATGGCGGCCAGCGTCGAGCGGCTGGTGCTGGGCAACGCACTCGGTGCGGCGCAGCGCGAGCAACTCAAGACCTGGTTGCTGGGCAACACCACCAGCACCGAACGCTTCCTGGCCGGCGTGCCCGTGGGCTGGAAGGTCGGCGACAAGACAGGCTCGGGTTCCTACGGCACGACGAATGATGTCGGCGTGCTGTGGCCGCCGGCCGGCGCGCCGCTGGTGCTCGCGGTGTATCTGACGTTTCCGCAGAAGGATGCGAAGGGGCGCAACGATGTCGTGGCAACGGCGACGCGCATTGCAGTAGGGGTGTTGGCAACCTGAGGTGCAGCGTCCCGGCGGCATCTTTTGATTCCTCGATTTTAAATTTACGGTGTATATTTACGACGTAAATTAAATTCACGAGAGCCCCGATGCCCAAGATCCTTTCGGAAGACGAGGTCGCTGAATTCCGTCAACGGCTCCTGAAAACCGCGGAAGCCGCGTTCGCGACCCACGGCGTCGATGGCGTCTCGATGCGCCAGCTCGCGCAGCAACTGGGCTGCAGCGCGACGACGCCGTACCGTTACTTCCGCAACAAGGATGAGATCCTCGCGGCGGTCACGGCCGCCGCGTTGAACCGGTTTTCAACCACGCTCGAGAAAGCCTTTGCCGCCAAGGGCAGCAGTGCCGAGAAAGCGGTGGCCGTGCGCAAGGCCTACATCAAGTTCGCCTTCAAGCACCCTAAGGCCTATCGCTTGATGTTCGATGCGCCGCATCCAAGCCTTGCGGACTACGCCGAGCTTTCCGAAGCCTCCGGCCGAGCCGACCGGATCATGGCCGCACCGCTCGCACGCCTGGCGGAAGAGGGCGTGGTCAAGGGCGATCCTCGGCTCCTGGGGCGGGTGATCTGGAGCGCGATCCATGGCGCGGTGTCGTTGCAACTGGCCGGCAAGCTCGATGCCAAGCCGACGTTCGCGACAGTTCTCGAAAGCACCCTGCGCCTGATCCTGGCCGGCGCGATGGCTGAGCACGCCGTCTGAAGAGAACCCGCCATGCTCACCATCGGAAACACCCAGCTGCACCTGATTGATCGGGGCCAAGGCTCGCCCGTGCTCTTCCTGCACGGCAATCCGGACACCTCGGAGATATGGCGTCCGCTCATCGAGAAGCTCGGCGCAAGTCATCGGTGCATCGCCCCCGACCTGCCCGGCTTCGGCCGGTCCACGGCGCCGGCCGGTTTCGACTGTTCGCTCGATCACATGGCGGCATTCATCGACAGCCTGGTCGTCGCGATGAACCTGCCGACGCCATTGCGCCTCGTCGTTCACGACATTGGTGGCCAGTACGGCCTGGCCTGGGCCGCGAGGCATCCGCAGAAGGTCGCGCGGATCGTTGTCTTCAATACGGCCTTTTCATCCCGCTACCCATGGACGCCACTGCACCGGGTCTGGCGCACGCCCGTGCTCGGCGAACTGGCCCAGCGAATGACGAGCCGCCGGGCGTTCACGCGCGAGATGAAGCGGGGAGAGAGCAAGCTCACCACCGCCCAGATCGACGCGATCTTCGACCGGATCACGCCTTCGGCGAAGCGCATGGCGCTGCGCATCTTCAGGTCCACGCAACTGCAGGACTTTGTGGGGCGGGAAGACCAAATACGGCATCTGCTCTCCTCGATTCCATCGCTGGTGCTGTGGAGCGATGACGACCCCTACATCGCGCCCGAATTCGCAGACGCGTTCGGCGCGCGAGAGGTGAGGCATTACAAGGGTTTCGGCCACTGGCTTCCGCTGGAAGCGACCGACCTCGTCGGCGATGAAATGAAGGCGTTCCTCGAAGAAGCGGCTTGACTGCAAGCCGCTACAGCACGAACCACCCGACCGCCACATAGTGGCTCGCCGTCCCCGCCAGCACGAACAGGTGCCACGCGCCGTGTGCATGCCGCAGCCCGAAGCTGTTGCGATAGAACACGGTGCCGGCGGTGTACAGCACGCCGCCGATCAGCAACCACGCGAGCCCGCCGCCTTCGAGGCGTGCCGCCAGGGGTACGGCCGCGAGCACGCCGAGCCAGCCCATGCCGATGTACAGCGCAAGCGGCGGCTTCTGTGGCGCATCGGCATCGCTGCGTTTGGGCGGTCGCAGTTCGCGCCAGATGCCATAGAACGCAGCGCCCCAGATCGTCGCGAGCAGCAGCCAGCCCCAGAAGCCCTGCAGCGTGACGAGTGCGAACGGCGTGTACGTGCCGGCGATCAGCAGGTAGATGGCGCAGTGATCGGCCCGCTCCCACACGCGCTTCAGGCGCCCGCGCGTGCTGTGGAACAGCGTCGAGGCCGCATACAGCGCCACGGCCGAAAGCGAAAAGACCAGCGCCCCCACGATGCGCGCGGGGTCGCCGGTCGGCACGGTCTTGGCCAGCAGCAGCGCGGCCGCGGGCAGTGCGAGCACCAAGCCCAGCAGGTGGCTGTATCCGTTGAGTCGTTCGCCGTGATACATGCGTGCCGCCTGCTGTTCGCCCGGCCTCAGCGGCCGGTTTCCTTCAGGTAGGCCTGGCGTGCCGCGAAGGCGGTGTTCGCGAAGTCCGAGAACACGCCGTCGATGCCTGCGCGGAAATACGCGAGGTACTCGGCCACCGGGTCGCCCTTGTAGACGCCCGCGAGGTACTTGGCCTCGTTGCGGAAGGTGTAGCTGTGAACGATCAGGCCGGCCTTGTGCGCGTCGGCGATCAGGCTCGTGGGCTTGATGGTGTTGACGTCGGCCAGGCCCTTGCCTGCGACGAACGGCACGATGGTGTGCGCCATGACCTGCGGCTTCCAGGGGCCGATGCCGTCGGCGTAGGTCTTGACCTCGGCCAGGCCCGCGGGCGTGAGCATCTCGCCGAACCACTTCGGGTTGCCGGCCAGCGTCCAGCTGTAGGGGCGGCCATCGACGAAGGTGTAGACGTCGTTGGTGACGTAGATCATCTCGCCGGTCTGGTAGTTGACGTCGTTGCCGTCGACCAGTTGCACTGCGCGGGCCTTCAGGCCGGCCGAGCGCAGGTACTTCAGGCTCTCGGGCTCGAAGCTCTGCACGAAGATCGGCGCGTCCTTGCTGTTGAGGCCGTTGAAGTTCATCGCCTTGAGCAGTGCGTCTTCAAGCGGATGGCTGCCGGCGGGGCCGCAGCCGTTGGCAATGGCTTGCGCGTTGTTCCAGATCGGGTTCTTGGTTTCCGGGTACACGGTGAGCGCGCGGCCGGTGGACTTGGACTTGGCTTTCGCGATGTCGATCACTTCCTGGAAGCTCAGGATCGGCAGCTTGCCGTTGAGCTCAGTGGGGCGCTGGTCGGCGGCGTCGTAGGTGGTGCCGCCAAGCCACTGCTTGAGTTCAGCCATCGTGAAGTCGGTGATCGACCAGTCGCCGGTCTTGTCCGGGCCGAAATGCGGTTCGCCGTCGACGACGAGCGACTTGAGCACGGACTTCGGATCGTTGGGGTCGGTCAGATCGCTGAGGTACTGTGCCGGGCCGTTCTCGGGAATGGCCGGGTACTTCACATCGACCAACACGCCGGGCACGGTGCGCTTGCGGGCGGCCACGGTGGGATTCGTTTTGGCAACCTCGACGACGTTGGTGTTGTCGCTCAACCAGGGGTTGTGGCGCGCGACGAGCACGCAGTCCTTGGTGAGGTGCAGGTCGGTTTCGAGCGAGTCGGCGCCGGCATCGGCCGCTGCTTCGTACGCCTTCTGCGTTTCCTCGGGGAACAGGCCCGGCAGGCCGCGGTGGCCGATGACCAGGGGCACGGAGCCGTCCAGCGTGCCCAGCGGCGAAGGCTGGGGCGCGGGCGCCGGAGCGGGTGCCGGTGCCGGGGGAATGATCGGGAACACCGGGCCGTCGTTGCCACCGCCGCCGCAGGCCGCGATGACGAGGCTGCCGCCGAGGGCCACGAGGGCCGCGCGCAGCGGACGGGGAGCGGGCGCAGGAACGTTCTTTGTCATATTGGTTTTCGAGTGTTTTTGAAGAGACGAAAGCCCGCGGATGCTAGGTTTGGCCCGTGACGGCACGGTGACCGCCAGAGGCCCACGCCTCAGATGGCGTGCGCGTCGATCGTGCGCCTGACCTGCGCCAGCGCGTCGTGCAGCGTGTCCAGGCCGACCGATCCCAGCGCGAGGCGGATCGCATGCGGCACCTGCGCGGAGGTCGCGAAAGGCTCGGCCGTCGACACCGAGATCCCGTCGCGCATCAGCGCCTGGGCCACCTGGTCGGCGCGTACCTCTTCCGCGAGCGGCAGCCACACGAAGTAGGACGATGGGTGGCGCACGCACCGCATGCCGGCGAAGACATCGGCGGCAATCGCCTGCCGAGCCATCGCATCGCTGCGTTTCTCCGCCTCCAGGCGCGTCACGGTGCCGTCCTCGAGCCAGCTGCAGGCGATGGCCGTCATCACGCTGGGCGTGTTCCAGGTGGTCGCGCGGATTGCGCGTTCGATCGCGGGCACCCATTCGGCGGGCGCTGCGACGAAGCCGACGCGCAGGCCGGTCGCGATGCTCTTGGAAATGCCCGAGACATAGACCGTCGACTCCGGTGCCAGCGCGGCCAGCGGCGCGGGCGCGTCTTCGGCGAGAAAGGCGTAGGCCGCGTCCTCGATGATGAGCAGCCCGTGCCGCCGGGCGACGGCGACCAACTGCCGCCGCCGGCTCGCGCCCATCACCCAGCCGAGCGGGTTGTGCAGCGTCGGCATCGCGTAGATGGCACGCACCCGGCGGCTCTTGCACAGCCGCTCCAGTGCGTCGAGGTCGGGGCCGTGGCCGGCCGCGGGAATCGGTGCGAGCTCCAGGCGGTGCGCTTCGGCCAGCACCTTGAAGCCCGGGTAAGTGAGGGCGTCGGTCGCGACCACGTCGCCCGGTTGCAGCAGCGCCATGACGGTGGTTGCGAGACCGTGCTGGGCGCCGCTCACGAGCATCACCTGGTCCGCATTCACAGTGAGGCCGCGCGATGCCAGATGCCCGGCCACGATCGCGCGTTCATGCGGGCGCCCACCGTGCGGCTGGTAGCGCAGCAGCGCTTCGAGGTCACCCGAGGCGGCGAGCTGGCGCAGCCCCGCGCGCAGCATTTCGGCCTGGCCCGGCAGCGAGGGGTAGTTGAAGTTCAGGTCGACCATGCCCGAGGCCGTCGCGTGCTGGTCGATGCCGAGGCCACGGGGCAGCAGGCTTTCGCGCACGAAGGTGCCGCGGCCGGTCTCACCGCTGACGAGACCCATGGCTTGGAGTTCGGCATAGACGCGGCTTGCGGTGACGAGCGCCAGACCTTTTTGCGCCGCGAGTTTGCGCAGTGTTGGCAAGCGCGTGCCGGGTGGCAGGCTGCCCTCGCGAATCTGCGCGGCGAGCGCATCGACCAACTGCTTGTAGCGGGCTTGAGGCATGCGGCAATGTATCCATGACAATTTTTTGATTGTATTGATCGACCTGACTACGATGCGGCTCATGCACATCGCCATCCTCACCTTCGAAGGCTTCAACGAGCTCGACTCCCTCATCGCGCTCGGCATCCTCAACCGCATCAAGACGCCGGGCTGGCGCGTGTCGATCGCAAGTCCGACCGCGCGCGTGCGTTCGATGAACGGCGTGGTGATCGAAGCGCAGGCGTCGCTTCGCGAAGCCAGCGAGGCCGATGCGGTCATCGTCGGCAGCGGCATGCAGACGCGCGAGGTCGTTGCCGATGCGGGCTTGATGGCGCAGCTGCAGCTCGACCCGTCGCGGCAACTGCTGGGCGCGCAGTGCTCCGGCGCGCTGGTGCTGGCGAAGCTGGGGCTGCTCGACGGCGTTCCGGCCTGCACGGACCTGACGACCAAGCCCTGGGTCCAGGCCGCGGGCGTTGCCGTGCTGAATCAGGCCTTCGTCGCCAACGGCAATGTGGCGACGGCCGGCGGCTGTCTCGCGTCGCAGTACCTCGCGGCCTGGGTCATCGCCCGGCTGGTGAGCCTCGAGGAGGCCCGCAGCGCGATGCACTACGTCGCGCCCGTCGGAGAAAAGGAAGACTACGTGGAGCGCGCGATGCGCAACATCACGCCGTTCCTGGAGACCGCCCCCGCTGCCTAGCGCGGGACCTTGCCGACCGTGTTCGGCGCGCGCAGGAAGTCGAAGTCCACGCCCTTGTCCGCCTGCGTCACCGTCTGCAGGAAGAGCTTCTTGTAGCCGCGGTCGGCGGTCGGCTCGACCACCACCGTTTCCCTCGCGCGGCGCGCGAGTTCTTCATCGGACACCAGCAGCGAGATCTCGCGATTCGCCACGCTGAGCCGGATGCGGTCGCCGCTCTGCACATAAGCCAGCGGCCCGCCGATGGCCGACTCGGGCGTGACGTGCAGCACGATGGTGCCGAAGGCCGTGCCGCTCATGCGGCCGTCGGAGATGCGCACGATGTCTTTCACGCCGGCTCGCGCGAGCTTGCGCGGAATCGGGATGTAGCCCGCCTCGGGCATGCCGGGCGCGCCCTTGGGGCCGATGTTCTTGAGCACGAGGATGTCGTCGGCGGTCACGTCGAGGTCGTCGCTGTCGATGCGCGTCACCAGGTCTTCGGCGTTCTCGAAAACCACCGCGCGGCCTTCGTGTTCCATGAGCTTCGGGTTCGCAGCCGACTGTTTGATGATCGCGCCGCCCGGCGCGAGGTTGCCCCACAGCACCGCGATGCCGCCCTGCGGATAGATGGGCTGGCTCGCGGGCCGCACCACCTCTTGCCTGAAGCCCGGGCCGGCGCGTTCGATCTCTTCGCCGAGCGTGCGGCCCGTGACAGTGAGCGCGTCCAGGTGCAGCAGCGGCTTCAACTCGCGCAGCAGCGTCGCCATGCCGCCTGCGGCGTGGAAGTCTTCCATGTAGTGCTGGCCCGAGGGCTTCAGGTCGAGCAGCACCGGCGTCTCGCGGCCCATGCGGTCGAGCGCGTGCAGGTCGATGTCCAGGCCCATGCGCCCGGCGATGGCCGCGAGATGCACGATGCCGTTGGTCGAGCCGCCGATGGCCAGCAGCACGCGCATCGCGTTCTCGAATGCGGCGGGCGTCAGCACCTTGTCGATGGTGAGCCGGTCGCGCGCGATCTGCACCGCCTGCGCGCCGGTCTGCTCGGCGATGCGGATGCGGTCCGCTGTCACCGCCGGTGGCGACGCGCCGCCCGGCATCGTCATGCCCAGGGCCTCGGCGATGCAGGCCATCGTGCTGGCCGTGCCCATCACCGAGCAGGTGCCCACGCTGGCCACGAGCTGGTTGTTGACGTCGGCGGTTTCCTCGATGTCGATCTCGCCCGCGCGGTACTTGCCCCAGTAGCGCCGGCAGTCGGTGCAGGCGCCCACGCGCTCGCCGCGGTGGCTGCCGGTGAGCATCGAGCCGGTGATGAGCTGGATCGAGGGCAGGCCCGCAGACGCCGCACCCATGAGCTGCGCGGGCACGGTCTTGTCGCAGCCGCCGATGAGCACCACGGCATCCATGGGCTGCGCGCGGACCATCTCCTCGGTGTCCATCGACATCAGATTGCGCAGGTACATGCTGGTCGGCGCGGCGAAGCTCTCGTGCACCGAAATCGTCGGAAAGTCCATCGGCAGCCCGCCCGCGAGCATCACGCCGCGCTTGACCGCCTCGATGAGCTGCGGCGCATTGCCGTGGCACGGGTTGTAGGCGCTGCCGGTGTTGGCGATGCCGACCACGGGGCGATCGAGTGCTGCATCGGTGAAGCCCGCGCCCTTGATGAAGGCCTTGCGCAAGAAGAGCGAGAAGCCGCGGTCGCCGTAGCTGGTCAGGCCCTTGCGCATGCCTGCGTTGTTGTCTGGAGCGCTGTCGTCGGGCTCGAAGGGGGAATCGGACATGGTGGGTTTTCTCGAGTTGTTGGTTTGTCGCGTGTTGGAGGTGCGGGGACCGGATGGACGACAGTTTTTCAATCGGAAGGAGAAGGCGATTCGGCCAGTGCAGCCTCGTACACCGCCAGATCGGCCGGCGAGAAGCAGCAGAAGATGGCTTCGCGCAGCAACGGCATGCCGTCGGCCGCTTGGCGCACGGTGTCGACCGCGATGCAGGCCGCGAGATCGATGGGATAGCCGTAGATGCCGGTGCTGATGCTCGGAAAAGCGATCGTCTGCATGCCGCGTTCGCGCGCGATCGCCATCGAACGGCGATAGCAGGACGCAAGCAGTTCGGGCTCGCCTGAAGTGCCGCCGCGCCACACCGGCCCTACTGTGTGAATGATGTATCTGGCCGGCAGGCGATAGCCCTGGGTCAGCTTGGCGTCGCCCGTCTTGCAACCGCCGAGCAACCGGCACTCGTGCACGAGGTCTGGCCCGGCCGCGCGATGGATGGCGCCATCCACGCCGCCGCCACCGAGCAGCGATGAGTTGGCGGCATTGACGATGGCGTCTACCTGCAGGGTGGTGATGTCGGCGCGTCGGGCGAGGAGTGCAATTGGCATGGCTCGGCTTCCAGGGGAAACGCCATCGTATGCCGCAGTCGGGCAAACCCCGGTTACCACCTTTGTTTCAAATCCTTACGATCGTGACGCCGGACCTTTCCGGCGGTCTGCCTGGGTTCTGGCGCGCAATTTGCACAGGTTGGCCTTCTCAACAGAGGGAGAGTTCATGAAGCGTTTCTTGCCTTGGCGCCGGGCGGGCGTCCTGCTGATGGCAGTGGGTGGCGTCGTCGCGAGCGCGGCCGCCCAGGCCCAGGTGCTGCAACTGAAATGGGGCCACGTCTTCGAGCCCGGCAGCATCTTTCACCAGCAGGCGGAGCTGGCGGCGCGCAAGATCGGCGAGCAGTCCGAGGGCAAGATCAAGATCGAGGTGGTGCCCTCGTCCAAGCTGGGGCAGGAGGGCGACTTCGCCCTGATGCTCGCCAACGATTCCATGCAGATCGCCTACGTCGGGCAGGCCACGCTGGCCGAGGGCTATCCGCCGCTGCGGCTCGGGAGCTACCCCTTCGCCTTCAAGGACCTCGCCCACATGCGCAAGTACCTCGCGAGCCCGCTGCTCGCGGAGCTGATGAAGGGCTACGACGAGAAGAGCGGCAACCACATGGTCGCGCCGGTCTACTACGGAGCGCGGCAGGTGACGTCGAGCAAGCCGTTGCAAAAGCCCGAGGACTTTCGCGACCTGCGCCTGTACGTGCCCGATGCCTCGGCCTACCAGCTCTTTGCCACAGCGCTGGACGCCAAGCCGATCACGTTGCCCTTCATGAGCCTCTACGGCTCGCTCAAGAAGGGCGAAGTGGAAGCGCAAGAGAACCCGCTCGGCACGGTGAAGGACAAGCGCCTCTACGAGGTGCAGAAATACGTGCAGCTGACCGGGCACATCTACGACACGCTGGGCATCGTCATCGGCAAGGCCGCGTGGGCGAAGCTGACGCCTCAGCAGCAGGCGATGGTCGAGAAGACGCTCGTGGAAACCGCCAAGTGGACCAACGTTGGCGTGATCGCTGGCGAACTCGAAGACGAGCAGTTCCTGCGCAGCAAGGGAATGACGGTCTCGCCGGTCAACCGGCAGGCGTTCCAGGAGCGCATCGCCAAGCGTTCGACGCCCGAGCAATTCGGCGCGCGGCCGGGTGACTACGCGAAGCTGCAGGCGCTCGGCGGCGGCGCGAACTGAACGTACCTTCTCAGGCCTCGAAGGCAGGCAGCAGGGCGCGCGACAGGTCGGCCACCAGCGCTTCGCGCTGCGGCGAGGGACGCCAGAAGCTGCGCGTCGCGATGCCGGTCGATTCCCACTCGGGGTGGTTGCGCGCGGGTTGCGCGCCGCGCACTGCGGCGGCCGCGGCGCGCGTGGGCGCATCGCCGTCTTCAGGCGTCTCGGTGGCGATGCGCTGCGTCGCCGCATGGCCGCGCTGCTCCAGCGCCTGCGTGAGCTTGAGCTGCCAGGCAACCAGTGTGAAGAGCACGCCGTCTTCCACGGTGACCTCGTGCACGTCGCGCAGCTTGTTGGCCAGCTTGCGGCCGAGCGGCCCCCAGCCTTGCGAAACGGCGCCGCCGATGGCACCGCCCAAAGCCGCGCCCGCGCCGAGCGAGAGGCCCGCCACCGCGAGGTCGGCCACCACGCCCACGGCGGCGCCGATGACGGCGCCTTTGCCCAGGCGCAGGCCCGCGTCCTTCATCGCTTCGGGGCTGAAGAAGTCGAGCGTCCAGCGGCCTTCGATGGCCTGCAGCGGCGCCTCGTCCGCATCGCCCTGGCGAAAGCCGTAGAGCGCGAGCAGGTCGTCGGTGCAGCGCTGGGCCTTGTCGAACACGGTCTTATGCAACGCCTTGACGAGCGCTTCGCGCCGCGCCCTGTCGGCGAATTCGGTGGCCGACACGGTGCGGCGAATCGCGGCCGCATCAACCAGCAATCCGGCGATGCGCGTGCAGGCGGACTGGCGGCGCTCGGCGGCTTCTGTGTCGAGGAAATCGGCCACGCCGCGCAACTGATCGCGGCGCTCGCGCAGCAGCGTGGCGAGGTCGTTGTAGAGATCGCGCTCGGCGCCGACGAAAGGCGCCGCCGCATCGAAGCGCACCTGCACGTGCAGGCCGTAGGCCGACAGCAGTTCTTTCCACGCCGGTTCGCGGCTGGCCGCATCGCGCACGAAATTGAGCACCGGCAGCACGGGCCGCGCGCAGGAGTTGAGCAGCTCGATCTCGTCGCGGAACTTCGGCAGCACCGGCTCGCGCACGTCGATGACCAGAAAGGCTGCATCGATGTCGAGCATGGTGCGCAGCACCTTGGCCTCCTGCTCGAACACGCCGTGGGCTTCGGGCCCCTGCAGGAACTGGCGGATGCGCTCGGGCGGCGTGGCCCCTGCATCGAAACCCGCGAGGTGCTCGCGCAGGGCCACCGCGTCTTCCAGGCCCGGGGTGTCGAAGAAGCGCACGGCGGCCTCGCCGTTCACCTCGAGATCGGCCGATTCGACATGGCGCGTGGTGCCGGGGCGCTGCGACACCTCGCCGAAGTCGACGCGCCGCGTGAGCGTGCGCAGCAGCGAGGTCTTGCCCGCGTTGGTGTGGCCGACGACGGCGATGCGGATGGCTTCTTGCGTCATGGGGCGCCCAGTCCTTGCAGGGCGGTGTCGAGACTGTCGCTGGCGGCGATGCGTTCAAGACCTGTGTCGCGCAGCCAGTCGATCCAGCGGGTGGCCGCGCCTTCGCCGTTTGCATCGGCCAGCCAGAGGCGGCATTCGCCGCAATGCGCGAGCACTTCGCGCAGGAAGCGTTCGGTGCCGCGGTCGGGGCTCGATGCGGCGTGGCACACCAGCAGAACGGCGCGCGGGTGGGCTTGCGCGAGCTGGTCGAGCAGCGTTCGGCGGGCGGGAGCGCTGCCGTCGATGCGCAGCACCTGTGCGACGTCAGCGGGCACGGCGGCGGGGGGCCACGGCATGTCGGGCGGCAGCTCGAAGCCGATGACGAAGAGCGCATCCTGCAGTTCTGAAGGCGCCAGCCGGGCGGGCACGGCGCCGCGTGTGCGCCCCGGATCGGCATCGACGATGGCGGCCGGCGCCAGCGCGGCAAAGCGCGCGAGCAGCTTGCGGTAGTAGGGCTCGCTCCAATCAGGCTGCAGCGCCTTGCGGCGGCTGCGCCAGACAGCGGCGCTCAACAGCACCAGCGCGAGGCGCGGCAGCAGCCCGTAGACCACGATGCAGCCGGTCAGCCACATCGCCCAGGTGCGCTGACCCGCGGCGCCCGGCGCGGCCGAGAGAACCGTGGCCGCGTCGGGCACCGGAAAGCCGAGCTGCGAAGGCGCCCAGCCCAACACCTGCACTGCGCGCACGAAGAAGGCCGGGTCGAGGATCGTCGTCTCCCAGCTCAGCGTGTAGCTGCGAAAGGCGAGCGCGAACAGCATCGCGGCCAGCACTACCGCGAACGACAGCGACCAGATGCCGTGGCTCACGAGCCCGAAGGCCCAGGGCAGCAGTCGGGCGCGGGTCAGCAGCCCGGTGGTGGCGCGCACCAGCAGCGGTGCCTGGCCGCGTTTGCCGCCCGCCACGCGCGCGGTGAGCGACAGCCAGATCCAGCCCAGCGACGCGGTGCCGAATGACCCCGCCGGCAGCCACAGGCCGATGAGCCAGAGCAGCAGCGTGAGCGCGTGCAGGCCCAGCAAACTCACGAGCGCGACGATCACGTTGATGTGGCGCTCGCCACCGCCGACCACATTGCCCGCGAGGCCCAGCCCGGCCACGACGATCAGCGCCACCAGTCCGAGCAGCACCCAGGGCGCCCAGTGGCGGGCGCGTGCCATTTCAGATGGAAGCCCGATGCGCTCGCCCAGCTGCAGGGCGCGTTCGGTGATGCGGGCGTGGCCGTCGTTCGCACGCGAGGCGGCAATGCGCAGGGCCTGCGTGTCGTCGAGCGGACCGGTCTCTTCGGTCCATCGGATCGCCTCGGTGATCACCGCATCCGGAAAAGCAGGTTCGCGCAACGCGGTGTTGGTCAACAGGGTCCCTTTGCTGGTCGTGCCCGCGGAGCGCCGGGGCGCGGGAATTATGCCCGCCGCCCCCTGTGAGCGCCCATGAGAAACGGGGCCGCATGCGGCCCCGTTCTCGAAGGGTTGTCGGATCGAAAAAGTGCGGTGTGTTCTCAGCGCAGGCCGAAGAACGACAGCACGGCAACAACGACCACGACCAGACCGACGATGTAGATGATGGAATTCACGCGAGGACTCCTCGTTGATTGGGATGAGTCAAGGATGAGACTTCGGTTGCACAGGGGATGTCGGCGAGGGGCGGCCAGTCCTGTAGGACTTGCGAAGCCCAGCGCTGATGACAAATCCCCGCTTTGCGCGGCTTTGTCGGCGCGCGCCGCTGGATGTGACCATTGTTTGCAATGCGCCATCCGCATCCACGCAAGACTCTGGCCCTTCCAGAAAGGCCCAGCCATGCGACCTGCCGAGCAGTCTTCTCCCTTCACCGGCGCCCATCCCGCACACCCCGGGGCCCGCTCGCTCCGGCCGGCCGATGCCCCGGCGGCCCATCCCAACGCGCAATTGCTCCCCACGCTGTTCGACCGCCTGCGCGACGAAGCCCCGAGCCGCACCAGCGAGCTGCCCTCCGAGTACGCGGTAACGCCCGCGCAGATGCGCGACATCCTGCAGCGCGACCTGGCCTATCTGCTCAACACCACCAACGCCGAAGACCTGATCGACCGCGCGCACCATGCCGAAGCGGCGTCCTCGACCATCAACTTCGGCGTGCCGCCGCTGGCGGGCAGCTACCTGTCGGAGCGCAAGTGGGCGGACATCGAACGCATCATCCGCCGCGCCATCCAGGACTACGAGCCGCGGCTGATTCCCGAGACGGTGACGGTCGTTCCGCTGATGAAGGAGGGCGGCGCGGCGGGTGAATACAACGTGCTGCTGTTCGAGATTCGCGCGCTGATTCACCTTCGGCCTTACCCGCTGGCCTTCACCGTGCAGAGCGCGGTCGATCTGGAGACCAACCGCATGCGCGTGATCTCTTCGGCGCGCTGAGCCTTCATCACCCATATCACCCACACCACCAACAATTTCATTCAGGGAGAACACATCGACATGGACCCGCAACTGCTCGACTACTACAACAAGGAACTGGTCTACATGCGCGAGGCCGCGAGCGAGTTCGCTGCCTCGCACCCCAAGATCGCGCGGCGCCTGGGCATGCACGGCATCGAGGTCGCCGACCCGTATGTGGAGCGGCTCATCGAATCGTTCAGCTTTCTCTCGGCGCGCATGCAGATCAAGCTGGATGCGGAGTTCCCGCGCTTCACGCAGCGGCTGCTCGAAGTGCTGTACCCCAACTACCTGAGCCCCACGCCGTCGATGGCGGTGGCGCAACTGCACCCGAGCGTGAAGGAGGGCGACTTCACGCGCGGCTTCGTGGTGCCGCGCGGCACGGCCTTTCATGCGCGCGTGCCGGCGGGCGAGGAAACACCGTGCGAGTTCCGCTCCAGCCAGGACGTGACGCTCTGGCCCATCGAAATCGTCGATGCCAAGCTCACCGGCGCGCCGCCCGACATTCCCGCGCTGGAGCGCTACCTGCCGCCGCACGTGCAGGTGACGGGCGCGCTGCGCCTGCGGCTGCGCACCGTGGGCGAGATGGGTTTCGGGGCGCTGGTCGGACTCGACCGCCTTCCGATTTACCTGCGCGGCAACGAGCACGTGGCCTCGCATCTGTTCGAGCTGCTGCACACCTCGGCGGTCGCCACCTTCGTCGGCGAGCCCGGCAAGCTGATGGATCGCCCGCACGTGGTGACAGATGGGGCGCTGGTGCACGAAGGGCTGGCGCCGGGGCAGGGGCTGTTGCCGCTCGCGTGGAACACCTTTCATGGCCACAACCTGCTGCACGAATACTTCGCTTGCCCCGAGCGCTTCTACTTCTTCACGCTGACCCAACTGGCGCCGGGGCTCGCACGGGCGCAGGGCAAGGAGGTCGAAATCCTCGTGCTGTTGAACAAGCCGCCGGGGCCGTTGGGTGCGCTGGTCGATGCAGGGCAATTCGCGCTGTTCAGCACGCCGGTCGTCAACCTCTTCGAGCGGCGCACCGACCGCGTCGAGCTCAATGCGGCGCAGCCTGAGTTCCATTTGGTGCCCGACCGCTCGCGGCCGCTCGATTTCGAGGTCTATTCGGTCCAGCGCATCGCGGGCCAGCAGGCGCAGACCACGGCCGAGCTGGAGTTCCGCCCGCTCTACCAGACGCTCAATGAAGACGAAGGCAACCATGGCCGCTACTTCTCGGTGCGCCGCGAGCAGCGGCTCGCCTCCGACACATCGCGCAAGTACGGCACGCGCACGCCGTACATCGGCACCGAGGTGTTTCTTTCGCTGGTCGACCAGCACGAGGCGCCGTATCCGGAGAGCCTTCGCTACCTGTCGGTGAAGGCGATGCTCACGAACCGCGACCTGCCGTGCCTGGTGCCGCGGAACGGCCATTCCGATCTCGCGGTCTCCGATTCGATCCCGGTGTCGGCGGTGGGCCTGATTCGCCCGCCGAGCACGCCCAAGTCGCCGTTTGCGCAGCGCGAGATCGCATGGCGGCTGATTCGCCAACTGGGCTTCAACCACCTGCCGCTGGCCGACATGCCGCACCGCGAAGGCGCGCAGGCGCTGCGCGACATGCTGCGGCTGTTCGTGTCGGCTGACAGCGATGTGCTGCGCCGGCAGATCGACAGCCTCGTGGGCTCGCGCATCGAGCCGGTGACGCGGCGCCTGCCGGGCTCGGGGCCGTTGATCTACGGGCGCGGCGTGCAGTGCACGCTGAGCGTGGATGAAGAAGGCTTCTCGGGCACGAGCCCGTACCTGCTGGGGCTGGTGCTGGAGCACTACCTCGCGCGGCACGTGAGCATCAACGTGTTCACGCAGACGACGCTCGAATCGATGCAGCGCGGCACGGTGGCCAAGTGGCCCGTGCGCATGGGCGGGCGCGGGATCGTCTGAAGGCGCTTCAGCGCTTCTTGTTCGGCCCCAGTGCCTGCTCGACCAGCCAGCGCATGGCGGCGCGAACCTCTTTGGCGTCGGCGCCCGCATCGATCTCCAGCGCCGCGCGGTCGAAGGCGGCCGACAGCAGCTGTGACAGCGCATCGACCGAGACTTCGCCGCGCCCCATGCCGGCGCGCTTCAGGCCCTCGCGCAGCGACTGCGCGGCGTTGGCATCGTCGATCGCCATGGCCTCGGCCATGCCCAGCACGGCCGGGCCGTCGACCAGCAGGAGCCGCGTGCGACCCGGCACGGTCATGGCGTCCAGGTAAGCCTCGCTGCCCTGGAGCAACGCCTCGCGCGGGCCCAGTTGCTCGGGGGCGGCGGCTTCGATGTCGGCCGCGACTGCCATCGCCTCGCGCGCCAGCACCTGCCGGAACAGGTCGCGCTTGTCCGCGAAGTGGTGGTACAGCGCGCCGCGCGTGATGCCCGCGGCCGATGCGATTTCAGGGGTGGAGGTGTCGCCGTAGCCCTTGCTGACGAAGAGCGCGCGGGCGGCTTCGATCAGTGCGAGTTGGGTGCTTTCGGTGCGTTCGCGGTTGGTGGCCATGGCAGGTAATTTACATGCAGGCTGTCTGTAGGTTAGTATTTAACGTACGTACAGTCTGTATGTTTTATGAAAGGACCTGTCCCATGTTTCCCATGAAAGTCACGAGCTACTACCCCGTCGTCATGACCGGGGACGTGGCCGGCACCGCCGCCTTCTACCAATCGCACTTTGGCTTCGTGCCGCTCTTCACCAGCGACTGGTATGTGCACCTGCAGTTGGAGGGCGAGCCTTCGGTGAATCTGGCTGTGCTCGACGGCCACCACGAGACCATTCCCGCGCCGGCACGCGGCCAGGTGGTGGGCGGGCTGCTGCTGAACTTCGAGGTGGACGACCCTGATGCCGTGCACGACCGGCTGAAGGCGGCAGGCCTGCCGATTCTTCTGCCGCTGCGCGATGAGGCCTTCGGCCAGCGTCACTTCATCACGCGCGACCCGAACGGGGTGCTGATCGACATCATCAAGCCGATTCCGCCGAGTGGGGAGTTCGCGGCGCAATACGAGGCCGGCGCCTTGCCGACCTGAGTGCAATCCACGATCAGGCCCTGAGCGCCTCGTCTTCCTCGAGCGAATCGCCCAGGAACCCGCCGCTCTGGTGCGCCCACAGCCGCGCATACAAACCACCCTGAGCCATCAGCGTGCGGTGATCGCCTTCTTCCACCACGCGGCCTTCGTCCAGCACGATCAGTCGGTCCATCGCCGCGATGGTCGAGAGCCGGTGCGCGATCGCGATCACGGTCTTGCCTTCCATCAGCGTGTACAGGCTCTGCTGGATCGCGGCCTCCACTTCGGAGTCGAGCGCGCTGGTCGCTTCGTCGAGCAAGAGGATCGGCGCGTCTTTCAGCATCACGCGCGCAATCGCCACGCGCTGGCGCTGGCCGCCCGAGAGCTTCACGCCGCGCTCGCCCACGTGCGCCTCGTAGCCGCGTCGGCCGCTTGCATCGCCCAGCGTCTGGATGAAGTCGTGCGCCTCGGCGCGCTTGGCGGCCGCTTCGATCTGCGCATGCGTCGCATCGGGCCGGCCGTAGGCGATGTTGTCGGCCACCGAGCGGTGCATGAGCGACGTGTCCTGCGTGACCATGCCGATGTGTGTGCGCAGCGAGTCCTGGGTGACGTGCGCAATGTCTTGTCCGTCGATGAGGATGCGGCCGCTCTCCAGGTCGTGAAAGCGCAGCAGCAGGTTCACCAGCGTCGACTTGCCGGCACCCGAGCGGCCGACCAGGCCGATCTTCTCGCCGGGCTTCACCGTGAGGTTCAGGCCGTCGATCACGCGGCGGCCTGCATCGGCGTAGCGGAAGCTTGCGTTCTCGAAGCGCACCTCGCCGCGCGGCACCTCGAGCACGCCGGCGTCGGCCGCATCGAGCACGGTGCGCGGGCGCGACAGCGTCTTCATGCCGTCCTGTACCGTGCCGATGTTCTCGAACAGGCTGGTCATCTCCCACATGATCCAGTGCGACATGCCCTGCAGCCGCAGCGCCATCGCGGTGGCCGCAGCCACCGCGCCCACGCCCACCGTGCCGTTCGACCAGAGCCACAGGGCAGTGCCCGCCATGCCGGCGGTGAGGCCCATGCTCAGCGTGTGGTTGACGATTTCGAAGGCGCTCACCAGGCGCATCTGGCCGTAGCCCGTGTGCATGAACTCGCGCATCGCATCGCGCGCAAAACCCGCCTCGCGCTGCGTGTGCGAGAACAGCTTGACCGTCGCGATGTTGGTGTAGGCGTCGGTCACGCGGCCGGTCATGAGAGCGCGCGCATCGGCCTGCGCCTTGCCGACCTTGCCCAGGCGCGGCACGAAGTACGCGAGCGAGCCGATGTAGAGCGCGAGCCAGATGACGAAGGGCCACACCAGCTGCGCATCGAGCACGCCCACCAGGATGATCATGGTCGCGACATACACGCCCATGGCCACCAGCACGTCGGCCAGCACGAAGATGGTGTCGCGCACCGCGAGCGCGGTCTGCATCACCTTGGCCGTGATGCGGCCGGCGAACTCGTCTTGATAGAAGGCCATGCTCTGGCCCAGCATCAGCCGGTGGAAGTTCCAGCGCAGGCGCATCGGCAGGTTCACCGCCAGCGTCTGGTGCTTGACGATGGTCTGCAGCGCCACCACCAGAATGCTGACCACCAGCACCGCGGCCATCCACAGCAGCATGTCGCCGCGCTCGGCCCACAGCCGCGACGGCACCTGGCCGCCGAGCCAGTCGACGATGCGCCCGAGGATGGCGAACAGCGCCGCCTCGAAGATCGACATGACGGCCGTGAGCACCGCCATGACGGCGATCTTGCCGCGCACGCCGTGCGTGCAGGCCCACAGGAAGGCGAAGAAGCCTTGCGGCGGCAGTGGCGGTTCGGCGGCGGGGTAGGGGGAAAGGAGTTTTTCGAAGAAGCGGAACAAGGAAACGGTCTCCCAGAGAGCCTCGGACTTTAGCCGCGCCCGCATGACCTTGCCCCTGAAAGGTGCGCTCTTCTATCTTCTGCGGGGCTTCACCGGAACAGGCGCCGTTGCCTTTGGTTCCATTGCGCCGAGTCGTTCGCCCAGGAAGTCGATGAAAGTACGCAGCTTGGGCGCCATGTACTGCCGGCTCGTGTACACCGCGAAGAGCGTGACGGGCTCGGCCGTGTACTCCGGCAGCAGCCGCACGAGGCGGCCCTCCGCGAGGTCGTCGTCGATGAGCCACAGCGGCATGAACGCGATGCCCATGCCCGCATGCACCGCGTGCAGCGTGAGCGTGGTGTCGTCCGAGCGCATGGCCGGCGTGAGCCGCAGCGGCAGCATCCGGCCGCCGGGCCCCTTGAGCGCGAGGTTGTCCAGGTTCACATAGCTCGGCACGATCGCGCCGAGCCGCGACAGGTCGGCGGGCAGCGCGGGGCAGCCGCCCATGCGTTTCAGGTAATCGGGCGTGCCCGCCAAGTGAAAGGGCACGCGGCACAGCGGCCGCGCGATCAGCGCGGGCGAGGGCTCCTGCGTGGCGCGCAACGCGAGGTCGTAGCCGTCGGCCGCAAGATCGACCTTGCGGTTCTCCAGGTGCATGTCGACCAGCACCTCCGGAAAGCGCTCGCGGTAGTCGGCGAGCACGCGCGCGAAACGCGGCGTGGCACACCACACCGGCGCGCTCACCTTGAGTTGGCCGCGTGGTGCCTCGCTCGTCTGGCCGATGGCGGCTTCGGCTGCATCGAGCAAGTCGAGCGCGCGGCGGCTCTGCTCGTACCAGGCAGTGCCGGCTTCGGTCAGGCTCAGGTGGCGGCTCGAGCGATGCAGAAGACGCGCTCCGAGCGACTTCTCGAGCTGCGCCACATGCTTGCTCGCCATGGGCGGCGACATCGCGAGCCGTGCTGCTGCTGCCGTGAAGCTGCCGGCCTCGACGACTTCGCGGAACACGCGCAGGCTGGTCATGCGGTCCATCGATGGTTTCCTCAGGAGAAATGATTCGATGCATCGTAGCCTGTCGATTTCTTTGGAGGAAATGTCTACAGTCGATCCAACGCTTTGAAGGAGCATCGACTTGACCCACGACAACACCACATCACCCACTTCGCGCCTCCCCACGTACTTCATCTCCCACGGCGGCGGCCCGTGGCCCTGGATGAAGAAGGAGATGGGCGCTACCTACGACCAGCTCGCCGCCTCGCTCGCCGACATGCCGCGGCAGATCGGCCGCACGCCCAAGGCCATCCTCATGGTGTCGGCGCATTGGGAGGCCCCGGCTTTCACGGTGCAGGGCAATCCCAAGCCGCCGATGATTTACGACTACGGCGGTTTTCCGGCCCACACCTACGAGGTGCACTACGACGCGCCTGGCTCGCCCGAACTTGCGCAGCGCGTGCAGTCGCTCATCGCTGCGGCCGGCCTGCCGGTGCAGATCGATCCCGAGCGCGGCTACGACCACGGCATGTTCGCGCCGATGGCCGCGATCTATCCGAAGGCCGACGTGCCGGTGGTGCAGTTGTCTCTGCGGCGCGGGCTCGATCCGGCGGAACACCTCGCGTTGGGCCGCGCACTGGCTCCGCTGCGCGACGAAGACGTGCTGATCGTGGGCAGCGGCTTGAGCTATCACAACCTGCGCAACTTCGGCCCGCAGGCGCATGGCGTCTCGAAGGCCTTCGACGACTGGCTCGATGCGGCGGTGGTGAAGGGCGCGCCTGCAGAGCGCGCCGCGCACCTGCAGAACTGGGAAGCGGCACCCGCCGCGCGCATGGCGCATCCGCGCGAGGAGCACCTGATTCCGCTGATGGTCGCTGTCGGCGCGGCCGAGGGCGACGCAGGCGAGCGCGTGTACCACGAAGACGCCTTCATGGGCGGGCTCGTGGTGTCGAGCTACCGCTTCGGCGCGGTCTGAGGGAACGAGAGAACTCGCGTCGCCAGGGCGAGAAGGATTGCCGAGGAGATCAAAGCCGGGGCTCGTGGCGCCCTGTGCCCTCGGCATCGACCAGCCCGACGCGGGTTTGTTTCCCCCAGGTTCCGCGGCCGGTCAGGAAGGTCCACCAGCCCCAGGCGGCGCCGGTGTGCCGCAGGATCTGGAAGGTGAAGGGCTCCACCAGTGCGGCCAGGAGGGCCTGGGCCATGTGGGCTTCGCCGGGGCGGCCGATCCAGCGCCGGTACAGGTGCACCGACCACAGGTGAAAGGCCAGATCGAGCACGATCTTCGCGCCGATCACCCCGGCCACCGGCGCGAGCACGCCGAAGTCGCCGCGCACCAGGTACACCAGCAAGAGCCCGAAGGCGGCCAGCCCGTAGAGCGGCTGCAGCGTGTCGACGGCTTTCACCGGCAGCATCAGCGTGCCCAGCCAGCCGTAGCGCCGGTCGCCCACCATCGCGCGGTACCAGTACTGCGTTTGCAAAAAGCCGCCGAACCAGCGGCGCCGCTGCCGCAGGAACGCTCCGGTGCTGCTGGGCGCATCGGTGTGGGCCTGCGCGTCGCCGAGCACGCGCACGGTCCATGCAAGGCCGTGCGCCTGGGCGTGGCGATGCAGCCGGTGGATGAGTTCGTAGTCTTCGACCAGGCAGTCTGTGTCGAAGCCGCCCACCGCGCGCACTGCGTCGAGCCGGAAGCCGGCAAATGCGCCCGAGATCAAGAGCAGCCCGTTGACCCGCATCCACGCATAGCGCGAGAGGAAGTTGCGGATGTACTCGTAGGTCTGGAACCACTGGAAGCAGCGCCCGGCCAGCGTGCGGCTGCACACGGGGGTGATGACGCCGGTGGCGGCCACCAGGTTCGGCTCGGCGGCGAATGCGCGGCGCACCGCGCCGATGGCCCCCTTGTCGAGCAGCGTGTCGCCATCCACGGTGAGTACGGTGTCCGTGTCGATGCACAGCATGGCCGCATTGAGCGCCACCGCCTTGCCGCCATGGGGCAGGCGCAGCCAGTAGAGGCCCGCGTGCAGGGTGCTGGCCTCGCTCAGCGCGCCCGGCGCGGGCGCCGTGAGGCCGTAGCGCGCGGCGAGCAGTTCGGCGGTGGCGTCGGTGGAGCCATCGTCCGCGATCACGATGCGGTCGGGCCGGTCGTCCTGCCCGAGCAGCGCGGCGAGCGTGACCGGCAACACCGCGGCCTCGTTGTGCGAGGCGACGATCACGCCCAGCGTGGTGCGGCGCGCGTCGCCTCCGGTGGCATCGGCAGCGGCGGGCGGCCGCGGCGACCGCAGGATGGGCAAGGTCTTCCAGCCCACGAACAGCAGCAGCACGGTGTCGTACAGCACATAGGCCACGCCCACCGACCAGGCCCGCACGTTGCCGATGCGAAACGCCATCGCGAACAGCAGTGCCCAGAGCGCCAGCACGCCGCCATGGATCAGCCAGCTTCGCAGCGGCGTGGCGGGCGGGGAAAGCCGCGGCGATGCGGCCACGAATGCGCGTTGGAGTGAATCGTTCAAGACAAAGCCGGGAAAACTGACGAGGGCGAATGTGGGCGGCGGCGAACCGGATACGCAAGAACCCGACCAGCGGTTTCAAGGAGGCGGGAAGGTCCAGCGCAATGCCGGGACAATCGGGCGTCCCGAAGACTGAGTGCGCCCAGCCCCGAAAATTCCCCGCATGCCCAAACAAGAAAACCGCTACACCAGAACCGCCATGGCGCTGCACTGGTCGATCGCACTGCTCATGGCGCTCAACATCGCGCTCATCCTGCTGGTGGACCACTATCCCGACGACTGGGTGCGGCCCGCCGTCGACACCCACAAGTCCATCGGCATCACGGTGCTGGGGCTGGTGATTCTTCGCATCCTCTGGCGCGCCACGCACCGGCCGCCGGCCATGCCCGGCTCGTACGGGCGCATCGAGCGCTTCGGCGCGCATGCCGCGCACGGCGTGCTCTACCTCTTGATGATCCTGCTGCCGCTGTCGGGCTGGATGCACGATTCGGCCTGGAAAGACGCGGCGACGCACCCCATGCAGCTCTTCGGCCTGTTCGAATGGCCGCGCATCGGATGGATCTCGGGCATCGAGCCGGTACTGAAGGAAACCTGGCACACGGTGCTGGGCGGCGTGCACACCTGGGCCGGCTACGTGTTCTATGTGCTATTCGCCCTGCATGTGCTGGGCGCGCTGAAGCACCAGTTCTTCGACGGCGAAGCCGAACTCCAGCGGATGCTTCCCTGACCGCCTCGCAAAGGTCGGACTACGCGGCCGGCTCGGCCGGGCTGCGCTGCAGCATGCCCATGAGGAACGTGTGCAGCAGCGCCTCGCGCGTGGCTAGCAACTGCGGCGTCGCACGGCCGAGGTGGCCGCCGCTGGTCTCCTCGTACAGCCACGCCTGCGCATGGCCCAAGGCGCGCATGCGCGCCACCATCTTGCGCGCGTGCGAAGGGTGCACGCGGTCGTCGTTGCGGTTGCCGATGAAGAGCGTGGGCGGATAGGCGACGCCCCCGTTCGCGTTCTTCAGGTTCTGCAGCGGCGACCAGCGCGCGAGCACCGCGCGGTCCGCCGCCACCGCAGGGTCGCCGTACTCCTCGATCCACGAGGGCCCCGCCGTGAAGCGTGTGAACTCGAGCATGTCGGTCAGCGGCACGCGCGCGACCGCGGCGCCGAAGAGCTCGGGCCGCTGCACCAGCACGGCTGACACCAGCGCGCCGCCGTTGCTCGCGCCGTAGATGCCCAGCCGCCGGGGGCGCGTGATGCCGCGCCGCACCAGGTCTTCGGCGACCGCGATGAAGTCGTCGAACGCGGCCTGCCGGCGCGCTCCCTTCGCCGCCTCGTACCAGCTGGATCCGAACTCGCCGCCGCCGCGAATGTGCGCCAGCACGTAGACGCCGCCATAGCGCAGCCAGTTGATGCCGGGCAGACGCTGGTAGTCGAGTTCCAGTGCGATGCCGAAGCCGCCGTAGCCGTAGAGCAGCGTCGGCGCCTGGCCGTCCGTGGTCAGCGCGGCGGGTGCGATCACCGTGTAGGGGATGAGCGTTCCATCGGCCGAGCGCGCCTCCAGCCGCTGCACCTTGAGGCCCGCGGCATCGAAGAAGGTAGCCTGCCGCTTGAGCGGCGCCCAGGGCTTGGGCTCGGCGACATCCATGAGCCCGAAGGTCTGCGGCACGAGCGGCGCCTGCGTGGTGAGCCACACCAGGTCGTTCTGGTCGGAGCGGTCGGCGCGGATGCCGACCACGCCGGTGTCGGGCAGCGCCACTTCGCGGGGCTCGAAGGTTTCGCCGGTCCAGCGCAGGAACACCAGGCGCGGTTGCAGGTTGTCGGACCATGCAATCGCGAAACCGTCGCGCACGCGCTCCCATCGGATCAGCCGCTGGCGCGGTGCCGTGGACAGCAGCACGTGAAAGCGCCGCTGCGGCTGCGTGGCGGTGGCGATGGGCGTGGCGAGCACGCTGCCCGCAGGGTAGCGCGCGGTGCCGTCGTCCAAATCGCTGCGCAGCCAGAGCACGAGCCAGCCTTCGCTCAGCCAGGTGGTCGCATCCAGCGGGAGGTCGAGCAGCGGCGACAGCGTGTCGCCCTGCAGCAGTTGGTAGCGGTTCTGGAAGAAGCTCAGGCGCCGCCCGACCAGCGCGGCGGCGGGTCGCCCGTCCTTGGGGTCGAGGGTGTCGATCGACATGCTCATGTCGGTGGCTTCGCCGCGTACCAGCTCGGGCGCTTCGGCCAGCGCGTTGCCGCGGCGCCAGCGGCGGATCGTCAGCGGGTAGCCGCTGCGGCTGAGCGCGCCGCCGGCGGACTCGGTGGCCACCAGCACTTCGTCGTCGCCGTACCAGTCGGCCCACTGCTTGGCCAGCGGCAGGCGGAAGCCGGCCGCGACGAACTGCCGGGAGGCGAGGTCGAACTCGCGCACTTCGGTGCGGTCCGCGCCGCCGGGCGAGAGGTAGACCAGCGCGCGTTCGCCGTTCGGGCTCAGCACGTAGGAGGAGAAGGTCCAGGCGCGACCCTCCTGCTGCCCGAGCTTGTCCAGGTCGATCAGCACCTGCCAGTAGGGCCGCTCCTTGCGGTATTCCTCCAGCGTGGTGCGGCGCCAGACGCCGCTCGGCTGGCTGGCGGTGCTGTAGAAGTTGTAGAGGTGGCCGCGGTGCGGGCGCACGAACTGGATGTTGCTGTCGCGCGCGGACACGGCCGACAGCGTGTCCTCGTAGCGGCGCGTGTAGTCGGGCAGCCCGGTGATCAGTTGCCGGGCCTCGGCCGTGCGTGTCTGCACCCAAGCCAGTGCCTCGGCGCCGTCGGGCTGTTCGAGCGCGGTGGAAAGATCGGTGGTGTCCTGCGCCCAGGCGGCGAGCGGTTGGACGAGGGGCTGGGACAGGGCGAGCAGCGCGAGCTGGCGGCGATTCAACAGGGTCATGGATGGGGCGGCCTGCGCCACGCATCGTGGGCAGGCCGTTGGCCTCTCTGCTTTTTTATTCGTTGAAGGGCGGGCGACCTGTTCGGCGGGCGCTGCGGCGGATTCTATGCAGGGCATCCCAGCGGCCCGCTGCGGCGCGGAAGGCCGCGCGTCAAAATCGAGAGATGCCTCTGACACCCGACAGCCCTGACACCTTTGCAAGCCCCGAAGCGTCCGCGCCGCGCGACGAAATCGCACGCATCGACGCACTCTCCACCCACTACGACCCCGTGCACGAAGGCATACGCGTGCGGTGGCGGCGCTTCGGCACCGACACCACGCAGCCGCCCATCGTGCTGCTGCACGGCGGCCACGGCAGCTGGATGCACTGGCTGCGCAATGCCGAAGCGCTCTCGGCCGAACGCACGCTGCTCCTGCCCGACATGCCGGGCTTCCACGATTCCGATGCGCTGCCGCGCGTGGCGCCCGGCGAAGACTCGCTGCTGCCCTTGCTGAAGGCGCTCGGCGGCACGCTCGATGCGCTCGTCGGCGCGGGCACGCCCATCGACCTGGGCGGCTTCTCTTTCGGCGGCCTCACCGCCGCGCGCTTCGCGGTGCAGCGCGGCGCGGTGCGCAAGCTCGCGCTGCTGGGCAGCGGCGGCCACGGCACGCTGCGCCGCATGACGGCGCAGATGATCAACTGGCGCGCCGCCCCCGACCGCGAGGCCGAGCGCGCCGCGCTGCTGCACAACCTGGGCGCGCTGATGCTGCACGACACTGCCGCCATCGACCCACTGGCCTTCGAGATCCACGACATCTCCTGCCACGGCACGCGCTTTCGCAGCAAGGAGGTATCGCAGGCCGGCGGCCTTCGCAAGGCGATCGACGCGCTGGGCCTGCCGACGCTGCTGCTCTGGGGCGAGTACGACGTCACGGCCGATCCGCGTCCGCTCGTGGCGCAGCTTGCGAGCGAAGGGCCGAACCGTGAAGGCGTGGTGATCGACGGCGCGGGGCACTGGGTGCAGTACGAACGCGCCGCGGAGACCAATGCGCGGCTCGTGAAGTTCTTCGGCTGAACTTCAGAGGCGAAGTTCGCTGGCATGCAGGCGCCAGAAGGCCGCATCGGGAAAGGTGCCCGCACCGGCCGCGGCGTTGTCGGCCATGTGCTCGGCGCGGCTCGTGCCGGGGATCGTGCAGGTCACGGCCGGATGGCTCAGCACGAACTTCAGCAGCACCTGCGCCCAGCTCGTGCAGCCGATCTCGCCGGCCCAGGCGGGCAGCGGCTTGTCGCGCAGTCGCCGCAGCAAACCGCCGCCGCCGAAGGGCATGTTGACGATCACCGCCACGCCGCGCTCGGCCGCGAGCGGCAGCAGGCGCTGTTCGGCCTCGCGCGCGTCGAGCGAGTAGTTGATCTGGAGGAAGTCGAGCTTCTCGGCGCGCAGCACGGCCTCGACCTCGTCGTAGGCCGAGGCGGTGTAGTGCGTGATGCCGACGTAGCGCACGCGGCCTTGCTCCCTCCAGCCGCGCAGGGTGGCGAGGTGGGTGCGCCAGTCGACGAGGTTGTGCACCTGCATCAGGTCGATCTGCTTGGTGCGCAGCCGCGCGAACGATTGCTCCATCTGCGCGATGCCGGCCTCGCGGCCCGAGGTCCAGACCTTGGTGGCGAGAAAGGGCTTGGTGGGTGGCTTCGCCGCGGCCAGCAGCTCGCCGGTGCTTTCCTCGGAGCGGCCGTACATCGGCGAGCTGTCGATCAGCGTGCCGCCGGCCGCGAAGAGTGCATCGAGCACGCCGGGCAAGCGCTTGTACTCGTCGGTGCCGGGGCGCTGGTCGAAGCCGATCCAGGTGCCGCAGCCGACGACCGGCAAGGCTTCCTTCGTGGAGGGAATGGGGCGGGTGGTCATCTGCATCGCGGGCCTGCCTGGTTGCTGCTGGGCGAAGGAGGGGAGCGCGGCGCCCGCGCACAGGGCCGCACCCAGGCGAAGCAGTCGGGCGCGCGTGAGCGCGGGAAGCTGGGGTGCGTTCGTGCGAGGCGTCACGAACGAAATTCTGCGCCCGACAGGCGTTGGACCGGAAGCCCTCAGCGCAGGTAGCGCCCGTCGGCCTTGAGCATCGACAGCTCGGAGAAGGTCAGCCCGCGGTGCTCGCCGGGGCGGTACGACACGGCGATGCCACCGATGTCCAGCGTCTTGAACGACTCCAGGCCCTTCTGCAGCGACTCGGGCGTGGGGTTCGCGCCCGCGCGCTTCAGGCCCTCGACCATGACCTTGGCCGCGACGTAGCCCTCCAGGCTCGCGTAGCTGAATTCGTTCACGCCGATCTTCTTCATCGCCGCCTGGTACTCGGCGATGACGGGCATCGCGCTGTTCCACGGGTAGGGCACGACCTGGGAGATGACGACGCCGGCCGCATCCTTCTTGATGTCCTGGAAGAGCTTCTGCCCGTTCAGGAAGGAGAACGAATAGAAGGCCGTCTCGCCGCCCGCCGCGCGGTAGGCCGTGATGAACTTGGCCGCCACGTCGTTGGTGGCCGACAGCACCACCGCCTTGGGCTTGAGCTTGGCCAGCTCGGCCGCGCGCTCGGCCGCGTCGGAGCCGTCGTTCTTGATCGCGACGCTGCCGACCATCTTGTCGCCGCGCTCTGCAATGAACCTCTGCGTGCTTTCCATCGCCGAGCGCGCGCCGGGGTTGTCGTTGTGCGCGAAGGCGATGCGCGAGAGGCCGATGGTGAACAGGTGGTTCACGATGCGGCTGTATTCCTCGTCGAAGCTGATGCGCACCGGAAAGCCGTAGTCGGTGAATTTCACGACCGGTCCCGCGCCTGTGTAGGCACCGACCACCGGAATCTTCAGTTCGTTGGCCGCCTTGATCGCGCCGACTGCCGACGAGGTGCCGATGGGCATCAGCACGCCGATGGCGCCGTCCTTGGCGAAGGTCTTGACGTTCTCGGCGCCCTTGGCGGGGTCGTAGGCATCGTCGAGCTGGCGCAGTTCGACCGGCCGGCCATTGATGCCGCCGTTCGCGTTCAGCGTGGTGAACATCGCACGGATGCCGACCAGCGGCTCGGTCGAGAGCGACGCCAGCGGGCCGGTCTGCACGTAGGTCTGGCCGATCAGCAGGGGTTTGCCGGTCTGCGCATGCGCCGAAGCAGACAGGCCGAGTACGAAGGCGGCGAAGGCCGAGGCCAGGAATTGAATCTTTTTGTGTGTCATGGTCACAAACTGTTAACAATTCATCTTAAGGGGCGAGACCTTCCGAGTAAATCGATCTCCGGTTGCGGCTCAGGAAATACTGTATAAAAATACAGTTAACACTCCGATCATGGGCCTCCCTTTCCTCGACTCCTTTTCCGCCGCCGCGGGCCGTGGCGTCTGGCATGCCGACGAACTCGGCCTGGCCGATGCGCAGGTCGTCGCCACCGGCCACGCCGCGCTCGACGCCGAGTTGCCCGGCGGCGGCTGGCCGGTCGGTGCGATGACGGAACTGCTGCAAAGCGCGCCCGAAGCGCACGTCTGGCGGTTGCTGTTGCCCGCGCTGGCGCAGGCGGTGGAGGCGCGCGGCGGGCCGGTCGTGCTGATCGGCGCGCCTTACGAGCCCTGCGGTCCTTCGCTCGCGGCGCAGGGGCTGCCGGTGGAGGCGCTGATGTGGATCAAGAGCGAGGCGCCGCCCGCACGCCTGTGGGCCTGCGAGCAGGCGCTGCGCTGCGCGGACGTGGCCGCCGTGCTGGCGTGGCTGCCGCAGGCGCGCGTGGGCGAACTGCGGCGGCTGCAACTGGCGGCCGCGCAGCATGACGTGATGCTCTTCGTGTGCCGGCCCGAGTCGGCCGCGCGGGGCGCTTCGCCCGCGCGGCTTCGTCTTCAGGTGGAAAGCTGCGCCGCGGATTCTTCGCAGATCGAGTTGCACATCCTCAAGCGCCGCGGTCCGCCGCTGGCCGCGCCGGTGATGCTGCCAGCGCGCAACGAGCGCATGACGGCGCTGCTCGCCGCCGCCCGGCTGCGCCGCAAGCTGCGCCTGCAGCAGCAGGGCATGGTGCCGGTTGGCGACACGGCAACGTCCGCGACCGTGGTGCGCATCGACGCGTGGAAAGGAGGCCCCAATGCACTGGATCGCATTGCGGTGGTCGCTTGACGCCGACGCGCCCGACGCACCGCAGTTGCTCACGCCCGAAGCGCTGGGCTGGTGGGCGCTGGAATACACGCCGCACGTGGCCTGGCAGGACGAGGCGCTCATGCTCGAAGTCTCGGCCTGCGAGCGCCTGTGGGGTGGCCGGCTTCAGCTGATGCGGCAACTGGTCGCCGCGAACCCCGCGCCCGATGTGCGCATGCTCGGCGCGCAGGGCGCCACGAGCCTGATCGCGCTCGCGCGGCTGCGGCTGTTCGAACGGCAGGAAGAGCGCCCGAAGGACATGCCGGCCGGCCTGCCGCTGGACACACTCACCGCCGCCCGCCCGCACCTCGACCTGCTCGCGCGCCTGGGCTGCCGCACCTGGGGCGAGGTGGCCGCCTTGCCGCGCGGCGGCCTCACGCGGCGCTTCGGCACCGAGCTGCGCACAGCGCTCGACACGGCCTGGGGCTTGCGTCCCGAGGGCCACGACTGGCTCACGTTGCCCGACGTGTTCGAGCAGAAGCTGGAGCTGCCCGCGCTCGCCGAGACCGCGCCTGAACTCATGTGGGCGGCCAACCGTTTGCTCTCGGCGCTGCAGATCTGGCTGCGCGCCCGCCAGCGCGGCGCGCGTGCGCTCGAGCTGCAATGGACGCTCGACCTCAAGCGCTTCAACGGCGTGAACCTGCCGCCGCACCAGCAGATCACCGTACGCACGGCAGAGCCCACGCAGGACCTCGCGCACCTGCGCCGCCTGCTGTCCGAAAAGCTCGCCCTCACCACGCTTGCGGCGCCCGCGAGCTGGCTCAGGCTGCGAACGCTCGAAACCGATTCGTGGGCCGGTGCCAGCACGAGTTTTCTGCCCGAGGACAACCGCAAGGGCGACAAGCTGCACGAGATGGTCGAGCGCCTGAGCGTGCGGCTCGGCGCGCACCAGGTGGTGGTGCCCTGCGCCGAGGCCGACCACCGGCCCGAGCGCAAGCAGGCATGGCGGCCCGCGCTGCAGAAGGACAAGGCCGCGCCCGACAAGCTGCGCAAGGAAGCGAAGGCCGCAGCCTCGCAACCCGATGCGGTCTACCCGCCATGGCTGCTGCCCGAACCCCTCTTGCTGGAGATGGACGGCGAGCGCCCCTGCTACCGCGGCCCGCTGAGCAAGCTGATCGGCCCGCAGCGCGTCGAGGCCGGCTGGTGGGGCGGCAAGGAAGACGGCGGCCAGCCGGCGATGCGCGACTACTACGTGGCGGAAAGCCCCGAAGCCGGGCTGGTGTGGATCTTTCGCGAGCGGCACTCGGCGCGGTTTTCTTTGGGCGAGGTGCGCTGGTATCTGCAGGGGTTCTATGCCTGAGCTCAGCGACAAGCAGGAACGCAAGCGGCAGCCCGCCAAGGTGCATGCGCTGCCGGTGCCATTGCGTGCGAAGACCGTGGCGACGTTGCCGGACTATGCCGAGCTGCACTGCCTCACGAACTTCAGCTTCCAGCGCGGTGCATCGACGCCCGAAGAGGTGGTCGAGCGCGCGTACCAACTGGGGTATGCGGCGTTGGCGATCACCGATGAGTGCTCGGTGGCCGGCATCGTGCGGGCGTACGTCTGCAGGCGCGACATGGAGCACACGCTCGACGAATACGAACGCGAGAACCCCGACGAGCCGCCGATCCCGCGCAACCTCACGTTTCGCCTGCTGTTCGGCAGTGAGTTCCGCTTCGAACGCTTCAAGCTCGTGGTGATCGCGAACGACACCGAGGGCTGGGGCAACCTCTGCGAGTTCATCACCGCCGCGCGCAACACCGAATTGCCCAAGGGCGAGTACCGCGTGAGCTGGGAAGACAGCGACATGGCCTCGCTGCAAGACTGCCAGGTGCTCTTCGTTCCGCATCGCGAGCCCGGCGGCGCAGTGGATGTCGCCACGCTGCACGAAGACCTGCTGGCCGCCAAGGCGCTGTATGGCGACAACCTCTGGCTGGCGGTGGAAATGCTCAACGAACTCGACGACGACCTCTGGTTCGTCACGCTGATGCAGGCGAGCGAGCAGACCGGCGTGCCGCTCGTGGCGGCCGGCGATGTGCACATGCATGCGCGCAGCCGCAAGCCATTGCACGACGTGCTGACGGCCGTGCGCGAAGGCAAGACCGTGGCCGAGTGCGGCTTCGCGCTGCAGTCGAATGCGGAGCGGCATCTGCGGCAGCGGGTGCGGCTGGCCGAGCTTTATCTGCCCGGGATGCTGGCGAACACGCTGGTGGTGGCGCAGCGGTGCAGGTTCGATCCGAAGGTCATTCGCGACAACTACAAGTACCCGCTGGAAATGCTGGGCAGCAACGAGACGGCGACGCAGACGCTGGCGCGCAAGACGTGGGCAGGGGCGCAGGAGCGATATCCAGGCGGCATTCCCGATGGAGTGCGTGGGCAGTTGCAAAAAGAGCTGGACCTGATCCGCGAGCTCGAATACGAGATGTTCTTTCTCACCGTGGAGAACATCGTGAGCTTTGCGCGCTCGAAAAAAATTCTTTGCCAGGGGCGCGGATCGTCGGCCAATTCCGTCGTCTGCTATTGCCTCGGGATCACCGCGATCTCCCCCGAAAAAAGCCATCTGCTGTTCGAGCGCTTCCTGAGTCGCCATCGTCACGAGCCGCCCGACATCGACGTCGATTTCGAACACCAGCGCCGCGAAGAAGTCATCCAGTACATCTACGAGAAATACGGCCGCGAACGGGCCGCCATCGCCGCTGTCGTCATCTGCTATCGCTCGCGCAGTGCGTTGCGCGACGTGGGCAAGGCCATCGGCATCGACGAGCGTCTGGTCGATGAATTCGCCAAGGACCACTACTGGTTCGACGATGCCGTGCTCGGCGAACAGTTGAATGCCGCGTGCGCACGCGTCGGCGTGAAGGAGGACGAATTCAAGCTCGTGCAGTGGATCGAGATGACGCAGCGCCTCAAGGGCTTCCCGCGCCACCTGAGCCAGCACGTCGGCGGTTTCGTCTTGACGCACACCAAGCTCACGCGGCTGGTGCCGGTCGAGAAGGCGTCGATGAAAGACCGCTCCGTCATCCAGTGGGAAAAGGACGATCTCGAAGCCATGGGCATGCTCAAGGTCGACGTGCTCGCGCTCGGCATGCTGAGCGCGATCCGCCGCGGGCTCGATCACATGAACCGCTGGCGGGACGCGATGGTGCAGATGCACGACGTTCCCCACGACGACCAGAAGGTGTTCGACATGATCTGCGACGCCGACACGGTGGGCGTCTTCCAGATCGAGAGCCGGGCGCAGATGTCGATGCTGCCGCGCCTGAAGCCGCGCTGTTACGAAGACCTGGTGATCGAGGTGGCGATCGTGCGGCCCGGGCCCATCCAGGGCGGCATGGTGCATCCGTATCTCAAGCAGCGCGAGCGGGTGGCCAAGGGCTTGCCGATCCTCTATGAAAAAGACGAACTGAAGCCTGCGCTGGAACGCACGCTGGGCATCCCGATCTTCCAGGAGCAGGTGATGCAGATCGCCATGATCGCGGCCAAGTTCAGCGCCGACGAAGCCGACCAGTTGCGTCGAGCCATGGCGGCATGGAAGCGCAAGGGCGGCCTCGACAAGTTTCACGCGAAGCTCGTGGACGGGATGGTGAACAACGAGTACCCGAGGGAATTCGCCGAGGCCATCTTCAAACAGATCCTCGGCTTCGGCGACTACGGCTTCCCCGAGAGCCACGCCGCGAGCTTCGCGCTGCTGGTCACCATCAGCAGCTGGCTCAAGAACTACGAGCCCGCCTGCTTTCTTGCCGCATTGCTCGACTCGCAACCCATGGGCTTCTACAGCCCCTCGCAACTCGTGCAGGACGCGCGGCGCCACGGCGTCGAAGTTCGCCCGGTCGATGTCACGCACAGCGATTTCGACACCACGCTCGAGGCCCGCGCCCCCGATGCACCGCGCATGCCGTCAAGCACCGACGCGCGTTACGCCGAGCGCCTGGGCAACGAGAACCAGCCCGCGGTGCGGCTCGGGCTGAACCGCATTTCAGGCCTCTCCAAAGAAGGCGTCGAACGCCTGCTGAAAGCGCGCGCTCAATCGCCTTTCACCAGCACCGAAGACCTCGCCCTGCGCGCCGAACTCGACGGCAAGGACATGGCCGCACTCGCCGCGGCCGATGCGCTGATGTCGCTCTCGGGCCATCGCCGCCAGCAGGTGTGGGACGCCACGGCGCAGCGCCGCTCGCCAGCCTTGCTCAAGGGCGTGCCGATCCACGAGCAGGTGCTGCTGTTGCCCGCGGCGCCCGAGGGCGAGGAGATCGTCGGTGACTACGCCGCGCTCGGCCTCACGCTGCGCCGCCATCCGCTCGCGCTGCTGCGCCCGCGCCTTTCGCGCATGAAGCTCATGAGCGCGGAGGAACTGCGCGCGCAGCCCACCGGCCGCACCGTGCGCACCTGCGGCATCGTCAAGGGCCGGCAGCGGCCCGGAACGGCCAACGGCACCATCTTCGTCACGCTGGAGGACGAGACCGGCAACGTCAACGTGATCGTCTGGAACCACGTCATCGATGCGTGGCGCGAGCCCTTGCTGAAATCGCACCTGCTCGCGGTGCAGGGCACCTGGCAGCGCGACGACGACAGCGGCGGCAAGGTGCAGCACCTGATCGCCACCGGCTTCAAGGATTTGACGCCGCTCATGGGTCGGCTCGCGCAGAGCAACACCAGCCGGGATTTCCATTGACTGCGTCCATTCGCGAATGAAACCGATCGTTCCACGCCTCGCGCCTCCCACGACTTTTCGCTAACCTGTTCCTCATGTCCGCACTCGCACTCGACCCCCTCGTTGCCACGCCGATCGGTCCGCCGCCGCCCGCGCCGGACGTGCCGAATCCGGTGCCGCAGCCGCCGCCACCGCCGCCTCCCGAAGGCGATCCGCCGCCGGTCGTGCCACCGGTCACCGACCCGGGATTTTCACCGCCGGTGGTCGAGCCTCCGCCGATGCAGACCGCGGGAGCAACAGCAACAGCAACGGCAGTGGCTGAAACGGTGGACGCGACCGCCACGGTGCCCTTCGGCAAGCTGCACGCACGGCGCCTGCGCGAGATCTACCGCTCGGCCGGCTGGCCGTGCTGCGACGCCATCGAGGTCGAGCTGCTGGCCGGCGGCTTTCTCGAACGCGTGCGCACATCGCACGGCCACGAAACCCTGCGCGTGACAGATGCCGGCATTGCCCGCATCGCGACCACGCTCACCATCAATCGCGCGGCGCTGACGCCGCACGAGGCGCTGGTCGAACGCGTGGCGCGCGAGATGACGCGCGGCGGCCGCATCGCATGGCGCGGCCTCGGCCTGCGCGCGCGCCTGCCGCCGCTGGAAGATGAAAAGGAAGGGGGCGGCAAGCCGCGCTGGTGCATGGCGCGGCCCGATGTGTTTTCGATCCGCAACACCAGCGTCGAGGCCTATGCGCACCCCATCGTCCACGAGGTGAAGGTCAGCCGCGCCGACCTGCTGGGCGACCTGCGCAAGCCCGACAAGCGCGCGGCCTACCTCGACCTGGGTGGCGAGTGCTGGTACGTGCTGGGCAACGATGCGCGCGGCCGCTGCATCGCCACGCCCGAGGAGATTCCCGCGGAGTGCGGCGTGCTGGTGCTCGAAGGCGAGCGCCTCGTGGTGGCGCGTGCCGCGGTGCATCGGCCGATCGAGCGCATGCCGTTCGCGGTCTGGCTGGCGCTGGCCAAGGCGCAGCCGATTGCGGGCTTCGACGAGGATGTGCAGGACATGCTGATCTAGTGCCCTCGCCGCCGCGCAATCAAGTGACCGCTTCGTAGCTCTGGTGCGCGATGGCGATCACGTCGCCGGGCTGGAACTGGCTCGCCATCTGGCGCATGGCTTCTTCGCGGTCTTCGGTGCTTGCGGACGCATCGAAGACCTGGTCGCTGATCTCCAGGATGTCGCGCACGATGCGCTCGTGGCGGTAGTAGGCGAGGGCGACCGCATCGATCTCCGCGGCGCCGTAGCCTTGGTAGAACTGCGCTTCTTCCTCCGGCTGGTTCCACACGTGGCCGACGCCGCCACCGATGAACATCAGGTCGCGCTCCTTCGGCGCGAGGACGAGCGTGTCCCAATCGACGATGGCCAGTCGGTCGTCATCGCCCAGCAGCACATTGCCCGCGTGGATGTCGGCGTGGCACACGACCTGCGGCAGCGCCTTCTCCAGCAGGATCGACGCCAGCTGCTCGCTGCGATAGACGAGGGTGTCGATCTCCTCGTCGTGCTGCGCCCAGAAGGCATGAAAGCGCTGGACGATGGCATCGCCCACGAAGCCGTTGATGAAGCGGCGCTGGTAGCGCCTGACGCCTTCGCGCCAGCGGTGCGCGTAGGTTTCCTTGGGGATGCCTGCGAGCAGGGCGAGCGGCAGTTCGGTGCGATGAATGGCGCCCAGTGCGGCGCCGAGGGCGGTCCACTGCGTGGCCGTCAGGGCGCGTTCGAATCCGTTCTGGCCTTCGAAGAAGGGATAGAGCATCCAGTCGAAGCCGTGGCGTTGCACGCTGAGTTGACGGTCCGTTGTCGGCAGCGGCGCCATCACCGCAGCGATGCCGTTGTGGTGATGGAGAAAGGCCGGCACGGCAACGGCCGTCTTGTCGAAATCGCCGCTGCGCAGCTTCAGGAAGTACGCCGTGCCGTCGTTCGCCTGTACCCGGAAGACCGCGGAGTGAACGTCTGCGCCCAGCGGGAGGAATTCAGCGTCTGTCGCCTGCAGGCCGTAGTTTTCGGCAAGGCACTTGTGAATGGCGTCGTGGGCAATATCGGGTGGTGTCAGCATGCGGGGGTGGTGGGCGTTCGTTCGATGGGCGCCGAAAATTGTCTCACCCGATAAGGCCACGAAAGCTGACTGACCCGTGTCAGACGTCGTCGTCTTCGTCAGCTTCGTAGGTGCCCAGCACCCGGTGCTCGACCGGATGCGAAGTGAACGAACGCACGAGCAGGAATTTCCTCACGCGCCACGGGATCGGCGGCAGGCTCATCGGATAGGCCGCGCCTTCGGTTCGCCGGGCGATGGTGATGTGCGGCGTGAAGGTCGGCGTTTCCGTGGAGATGCCCGCCTTGCGAACAGCACGGCCGATGTCCGCATGCAGGGTGCGCAAGGCGCCGTGCTCGGCGGGCTGCAGCACCGCGATGTCGTTGCGCCAGGTGCGCGAGCTGTCCAGCACAAGGTCCATGGGCTGCACCCGGACCTGGGCGAGCGCCTCCCGCAGGCGCTTTTCGACAGCCTGGGTCTGGTCGCCGAAACAGTGGAGCGTCAGGTGCAGTCGCGGGCTGCGAGGAAAGTAGTGGCCCTTGGGCCAGATCCAGTCCTTGCGATGGGTTTCGATGGCCGCTTGCACATCGGGCTCGGGAAACAGCGCGATGAGCAGGTGCCGTTGCCTCTCGAAAGAGGGGGAGTCCCAGTCGGGTTCCGGGTCGTCCGGAAGATGGTCGCCACGGTTGAAATCGTCCATTGCAGTTCTCCTGGAGAAAGAAGGAAGAAAGGCGGGTTCAGGATTCCGACGGCCACCAATGCTCGGCCGTCGTCCGGATGACGCGCGCCGCCTGAACGCGGACGTCATCCATTTCATTGCTGCTGTCACCGTGGCCCTGTTCCCGGACCACGCGGAAGGGCCAGGTCGAGAGGCGGGCTGTTCGTTGGCGCGGCTGCATCGGGTGCCGCCGGGCGATAGAAGAGGAGAAAAAAAGAACCTGCGCGGAGGGCGCAGGCGGATTGGCGGTGGTCATGGAGTCGCCTCGAATGTTGCTCTTGGAGACGATCTATTCTAGAGAAAACACTGTATCTATGTACAGTATATTTGCAGCCTATCGAGGGTTGCTGCCGAGCAGCGCGTCGAGGTCGATGGCCGCCGCCATCGCCTTGTAGCCGGCGTCGCCCGGATGCAAATGGTCGCCCGAATCCATCGCCGCCTTCAGGCGGATCGGCCGGGCCGGATCGCGCAGCAAAGCGTCGAAGTCAACCACCGCATCGAAGGCGCCGTTCTCGCGAATCCAGCGGTTCACGGCCTGGCGCACCTTGTCTTTCTCTGGCGAATGGTGGCCTTCGAGTGCCGTGCCTTCCAGCCCGCGCTCGTTGGGCGTGATCGTGCCGGCCACGATGCGCACGTTGTGAGCGCGCGCCATCGCGATCAGCTGGCGGAAGCCCTGGATCAGCTCTTCCGCGCGCATCGCCGGCTCCTGCGGCGCGAAGGGGCCGCCGGGCCAGCCGATGTCGTTGGTGCCCAGCAGGACGATCACGGCGCGCACGCCCGGCTGCGCGAACGCGTCGCGGCCCGCGCGCTCGAGGCCGGCGCGGCCCATGCCGTCCTTCATCAACCGGCCGCCGGAGATGCCGGCGTTCAGCACGCCGACGCCGCGCGGGGCCAGGCGCTCGGCCAGCGCATCGGGCCAGCGGGTGTTGGTCCCGGGCGTGGAACCGTTGCCGTCGGTGATCGAATCGCCCAGCGCGACGACGGTGGCCGGCGGCGTGGGCGTTTCGACGACGAGGCCGCTCACGTAGACGCGCGTGCTCCATTGCGATGCCGCAGCGGGCATCTGCGCGGCACCGGTCAGGTCGCCGCCTGCGACATACGCCGTCTCGCGCGCATCGAAATGAAAGCCCGCAGGCTGGCTGGGCTTCGGCAGATAGAGCGACACAGCGACCTCGCTGAGCGCGGGCAGCGGCAGGTCGACCGGATCGCTGACCAGCCGCGCACCCGGCGGCACGGTCACCTCGGCCTGTCCGCCGAAGCGCAGCGCGCGGTCCGTGCCTTCGACGATGGCCGAACCTTCGGCATGCCGCGCCACGCGCGCCGCGCCGATGTACAGCGGCGCCGTGCCGCCTTCGTTGCTGATCACCACGCGCAGCTTGGTGCCGCCGATGCTCAGGCGCGCCACCTGGCGAAGGGTCTGCCGGTTGAACTGGAAGGGCAGGCCGCTCGGCAACACGAAGTCGCCGCCCCAGATCGGCTGGGTGCTGGCCATCCAGCTGGGGCTCCAATATGTCGGCGCCGTCTGAGCCACCGATGCGGCGGCAATGCCCGCGAGAGTCAACGCGGCGGCGCCGTGCTTGAGGATCGATCCGAAGGTGGATGCATGCATGTTCGTGTCCTTGAAAGTGAAGCGATGGTTCGACTTTCTTCCATGCCTGTTCGAATGGGTAGATGGCAAAATTGCATTCAATACATTCCTGAATCGAATACACCATGGACACCTTGCGCGCGCTCTCGGCCTTCGTGCACAGCGTCGAACTCGGAAGCCTCTCGGGCGCTGCCCGCGCGCTCGACACCACGCAGCCCACCATCAGCAAGCTGGTCGCGGGGCTGGAGCGGTCGCTGGGTGTTCGGCTGTTGCGCCGCGCCGCCACCGGCCTGAGCCTCACCGAGGAAGGGCAGCGCTTTCACGAGCGCGCCCGCCGCGTGCTGGAGGACTACGGCGATGCGGTCGTCGATGCGCGCGAGCAGGTGCAGCAGCCGCAAGGCCTGCTGCGCGTGAGTGCGCCGGTCACCATGGGGCAGCGGCACCTCAACGCGATGGCGGTGGAGTTCCTGCGGCTGTACCCCGACATCGAACTCGAGCTGGTGCTCGATGACCGCTTCGTCGATCCGCGCGAGGAGCGCATCGATGTATCGCTGCGCGTGGGCGGCGCGCTGCCGCCGGACCTCGTCGCGAAGCACCTGGGCTCGTGGCCGCGCGTGCTCGTCGCATCACCGGCCTATCTAGCCGCGCGCGGCAAGCCTCGCAACCCGAAGGATCTGCTTTCGCACGACTACATCCGCTACGCCGCAGGCGACGATGGCGTTCTGCTGCAGGGCCCGGAAGGCGCGGTAACGGTGCCGGTGCGCAGCCGCTACCGCGTGAACAACGCGGTGGCCATGCTCGACAGCGTGCTGGGCGGCGCCGGCATTTCGCTGCAGCCTACGTGGATGGTGGCCGACCATCTGGCCGATGGCAGCCTGGTTCGCATGCTCGCGCGTCACACGGGACCGGCGCAGGAGGTGCACCTGCTCTACGCCCCGCGCCGCCACCAGCCGCTGCGCGTGCGCGTGCTGGTGGACTTCCTGGCAGAGCGCGTGGCGCAACTGCCAGGGGCTCTGCGCAAGCCGACTCAGTTGAGCGGCAAGCGCAGGTAGGTGCCGCGCAGCGGCTCCTGGCCCGCGCCGGGCTTGCTCCAGTCGCACACGCCGCTCGGGAAGATCGTCTGCAGGCGCGCGAGGTCGGCGCCGGCAATCGTCACCGAGTAGTCGGCGGCGTTGATCGGCTTGAGCTGGCACTTGAGCACGTCGTTCACCAGCGGCGAGCCGGCCACGATGCGCGGCGTGCTGAAGCGCGGGTAGATCACGTTGCACTTGGCGGCCGGATCCTGCGACGCGACCTCATCGATGCGCTTGTTGCTCTTGTCCCAGCAGGCGTCGTTTGCGCCCGCGGGCTTGTTGCGCACCACCTTGTCGATCGAGGCGGCCGCGCTGTCGGCGGCCATGTTGTCGAGCCACTTGTTCATCAGGTCGATGGAATCGGCCACGTAGCTCAGGATCGAGGCGGACGATCCCAACGTCCAGATGATCTGGTTGTCGCTGCGGCCATTGGCGCGCTGCAGCCGCGCACGGATGATCAGGTCCTGCAGCGTGTCGTGGATGTCGCCGGTCGCATCGGCATTGCCGCGCTGCGTGATGATCGGGATGTTCGCCAGGCCCGGGCCCGAGAAGCTGTTCTTGAAGCCGCCCGAGTAGGTGGCTGCCAGTGCACCGTCGTCGGCCTGCGAGCGTGCCGCCTGCACGTTGCCGTCGCGGTCGAAGCCGCCGACCTTGTCGTTGAGGTCGAGGAACTCCTTCACCGTGATCGTGCCCTTGTTGAGCGCGGCCAGGCCGTATTGCACGCCGATGTTGTCGATCGGGCGACGCGCTTCCTGGGTGCCTGCCCGCTTGCCCAGCAGGTTCACGTTGGTCTGGAACAGGTCGCAGCGCACGCCGTTCGGATTGGTCGCACGGTTGAACACGTTGGCCGCATTGCCCGGCTCGAGGAAGCCGCAGCCCCCCGCGTTGTCGGACTTGATGATGCTGGCGAACGCCCCGTCCCAAGCGTCGCAGGTGCCCTGGTTGAAGCCATTGACCGCGACCTGCTTGGCCGGTGTCCAGGTTGCCAGGTCGGGTCCGTAGACATTGTTGAGCAGCCGGCACTCCATCACTTCGGGCATCAGCGTCTCGGGGAACGACACGATGGGCTGGATGCCGTCGAGCAACCCCGGATAGAGCTGCGCGATCAGGTACTGCTGGATCGCGCCGCCCGAGCCGCCGATGCCCGCGGTCCACTTCGGCACTTCGCCGAATTCCTCGGTCACGTGCTCCTTGATCATCATCAGCGTCTCGCCCTGCAGGTGCGGGTTCGCATGCTGGTTGTTCCACAGCTCGGTCGAGTTGACGAACGCGAAGCCGCGCGACAGGAAGATGTTGCCGATCTCGTCGAGGATCGATTCGATCGGATGCACGCCCTGGTTGTATTGCGCCGAGCCGCAGCAATCGAAGTAGGGAACCAGCTTCTTGTTCCAGCCCTTGCCGGGCTTCCAGACGGCGGGCGAATCCTTGGCCGGGTTGTCGAGCACCGCGAGCCGGTACACGCCGCGATTGATCGTGCCCGACTCCACGCGCACGATGTAGGGCACGGTGGCGCCGTCGTTGGTGGTGGTCGTCACCAGGTCGGCCGGGCGCGGGCCGGTGGGGTCTGCCAGCGGCTTGAAGGTGTTGATGTTGGTGCGGTAGTACCAGACCACCTGCGTCGTGGCCGAGCAGTCGGCGTCGAGCGGTGCACCCAGGCCGTTCTGCACCGTGCGGCATTCGTACGGCGAGATGTGCGGACCCGAGAGGATCGGCCCGGTGATCGGGTAGTTGACCAGCTTGGCCTCGGTGCGCTGCGCTGCAACATCGGCGTTGCTCACCACCAGCGTGTTGACGCTGCCCGTGGTGCTGGCCGCATCGGTCGTGAGGCCGGTGACGAGGCCGCGCAGCACGCGGTTCGTGCTGTTGAAAACGGGCACCTGCGAGGTCACGTCCTTTCCGTTCAGGCTCACGCGCACCTTGTCCAGCGCAACGCCCGCGGGCGCGGTCACTTCGATCAGCGTGTCGCCGCCGCTGACCATGTCGGGTGCCGAAGAGAGAGTTTTGATCTGGAACGCAGCCGGTGTCGGTGTCGGTGTCGGTGCTGGCGTTGTGGGCGGCGGGTTGGCGCCCGGAAAGAACGGAAACACCGAGCCGCCATCGGACCCTCCGCCGCAGCCTGCAACGAGCAGTGCACCGGCCATCGCGATGCCTGCGGCGGCAACCTGGACACGGGGCCACGGAAAAACCCGCTTGTGCGGGCGGCGAGGTGTTGCGAGCATGGATATATCCTTCTGTTATGTGTATTGGAAGATTAATGATGGACGTTCCAGGCAGCGGTCGTCGCGACGACACATGAGGCGCCAATCGCTAGAGGTAATCCCTGATTCCGCACCGGCCTCGAATGCGCAATCCATGGAAGACATGGTGCGCAAGTCGCGATGGGCCGCAGGCCTTTCGCCCGCCGACGTCGAGCACGTGCTGGGCAGCATGCAGGAGCGGCAGTTCGCGCGCGGTGCCTGCATCGCGCGGGCCGGGCAACAGGTCGAGCACTGGATGGGGCTCATCGACGGCTTCGCCAAGATGTCGGTGGCCTCGGAAGACGGGCGCGTCTCCACGCTCACCGGCGTCTCGCACGGCGTGTGGTTCGGCGAAGGCTCGCTCTTCAAGCACGAGGCGCGCCGCTACGACGCGTTCGCGCTGAGGCCCACGCGGGTGGCGCTGATGCCCAGGCGCACCTTCGAATGGCTGCGCGGCACCAGCGTGCCGTTCAACCACTACCTGCAGGACTTGCTGAATGCGCGGCTGAGCCTGTTCATCGGCGCGCTGGAGCACGAGCGGCTGCTGGACACCGATGCGCGTGTCGCCAACTGCCTGGCGAGTCTTTTCAACCCCGACCTCTATCCCGACGCCCCGCGCTTCCTGGAAGTGGGGCAGGTCGAGATCGGCCTCTTGGCGAACGTGTCGCGGCAGCGTGTGAACGTGGCGCTGCAGCGCCTGCAGGCACTGCAGCTCATCCGCCTGGAGAAGCGCGGGCTGACCGTGCTCGACCTGGGCGGGCTGGTCAACTACAAGGCCAACGACACCGGCGCGCCGCCCGTGCGGTGCGCCTGAATCGGGGTCAGCGCAGCATCACTCGGCGCGGACTTCGAAGTACGCCTCGTCCGCCTCGCCCAGCGCGCGAAAGCCCGCCGTCTTCGCCGCGTCGTAGGCCTTGGCCCAGCGCGCAGCCAGCGCGATTTCGTCCTTGGTGAGTTCGTCGGCGCTGGATTCGCTGGCGTTCTCGAACGCCTTCAGCGCGGGCTCGACCTCGTCGCCCAGCAGCTTGTCGAGTTCGCGGCGAAAGCGGGTCTGTGCGGTGGCGATGACGTCGCTCGGCGCGTCGGGAAAATCGATCAGGGTCACGGTGTAGCTCATGGGGCACGATGCTACGTGATGACCGTGACCGCACGTGCCGGCGCGCACAATCGCGGCCATTCCTTTCGACCAGCCCCGCCGCGCCGTGAACCTGCACCGCCTCGACCTCGTCTCGCTCTCGCTTTTCAACCTCGTGGTGCGCACCGGCAGCATCAGCAAGGGCGCCGAACTTGCGCACCTGGCGGTGGGCGCGGCCAGCAAGCGCATCTCCGATCTCGAAGCCGCAGTGGGCACCGAACTCTTCGAGCGCCATTCGCGCGGCGTCACGCTCACCGTCGCGGGCGATGCGCTGCACCGGCATGCGCAGCGCATCCTGAACGACGTCGACCAGCTCGCGGCCGACCTGTCCGACTACGCGTCGGGCGTGCTCGGCGTCGTTCGGCTGTGGGTCAACACCTCGGCCGTGACGCAGTTCCTGCCGCGCGAGCTTGCGAGCTTCGTGGCGGCCAACCCCGGCATCCGCATCGAACTCGAAGAGCAGAACAGCAGCGAGATCGTGCTGGCCGTGCTCGACGGCCGCGCCGACGTCGGCATCTTTGCCGACCGCACGCCCACGCTGGGCCTGGACATCGTGAACTACCGCGAAGACCGCCTGGTGCTCGTGGTGCCGCGCGGCCATCCGCTCGCGCGCCGCAAGAGCGTGCGCTTCGAAGAGGCCTGCGACTTCGACTTCGTGACGCTCTCGGGCGCCACCTCGCTCGCGCAGCGCCTGCAGGCGGCCAGCGAAACGCTGGGGCGGCGGCTCAAGCTGCGCATCCAGGTGCGCAGCTTCGATGCGATGTGCCAGATGGTCGCCGCGGGCATGGGCGTGGCGGTGCTGCCGCGCGAGGCGATCCAGCCGCATCTGCGCTCGATGAACCTGCGCGAGATCACACTGGAAGACGACTGGACCCACCGGCGTCTCGTGATCGGCCTGCGCGATGCCGGCGCGGTGCCGCGCCACGTGCGAACCCTCATCGACCACCTCTGCGCGGGTTAACCCCTTCCAGCTTTCGCGGATCGCGAAAGCTGGCTGCGCGCCTTTGTCGTTCCCTCTTCGAGGCCGGCTGCCCAGAATCCGGGCATCGGATGCAGCACACCGCCTGCATTCCTTCGGAGACAACAACACATGGCTTCCACGTTCCCCACCCCCGGCGCCCTGCAAGGCGTGCGCGTCATCGAAATGGGCCAGCTCATCGCCGGCCCTTTCGCGGGCAAGACGCTCGGCGAATTCGGCGCCGACGTCGTCAAGATCGAGCCGCCCGGCAGCGGCGATCCGCTGCGCAACTGGCGGCTGATCCAGGAGGGCACCTCGGTCTGGTGGCAGGTGCAGTCGCGCAACAAGCGCTCCATCGCGCTGGACCTGCGCAGCACCGAGGGCCAGGACATCGCGCGCAAGCTCATCGCCGAGGCCGACGTGCTGATCGAGAACTTCCGCCCCGGCACGCTCGAGGGCTGGGGCATGGGCTACGACGTGCTCTCGGCGCTCAACCCCGGGCTCGTGATGCTGCGCATCTCGGGCTACGGGCAGACCGGCCCGTACCGCGACCTGCCGGGCTTCGGCGCCATCGGCGAGGCGATGGGCGGGCTGCGCCACCTCACCGGCGAGCCGGGGAATGTGCCGGTGCGTTGCGGCATCTCCATCGGCGACACGCTGGCCGCGCTGCACGGCACCATCGGCGTGCTCACGGCGCTCTACCACCGCAAGGTGAATGGCGGCAAGGGCCAGGTGATCGACGTCGCGCTCAACGAAGCCGTGTTCAACGTCATGGAGAGCCTGGTGCCCGAGTACAGCGCTTTCGGTGCCGTGCGCGAGCCCGCGGGCAGCGCGTTGCCCGGCATCGCGCCGTCGAACGCCTACCGCTGCAGCGACGGCTTCGTGCTGATCGCGGGCAACGGCGACAGCATCTTCAAGCGGCTGATGCAGACCATCGGCCGCGACGACCTCGGCGCCGATGCGGCGCTCGCCGACAACGCGGGCCGCGTGGCGCGCGTGGAAGAACTCGACCAGGCCATCGAGGCCTGGACGCTCGCGCGTTCGGTAGCCGAGGTGCTCGACGTGCTCGGCGCGGCGCGCGTGCCCGCCGGCAAGGTCTACACCGCCAAGGACATCTGCGAAGACCCGCACTACCGCGCGCGCGACATGCTGCTGCAACAACGCACACGCGACGGCCACGACATCGAGGTGCCCGGCGTGGTGCCCAAGCTCATGGGCACGCCGGGCACGGTGCGCTCCTCGGCGCCTGGCCTCGGCGACGACACGGATTCGGTGCTCGACGAACTCGGCTTCTCCGCCGATGACATCGCCGCTTTGCGCGGCAGAAAGGTGGTCGCATGAACAACACGGTCTGGAACGGCGCCTCGCAGCGCATCAGGATGTACGAGGTCGGCACGCGCGACGGCCTGCAGGCCGAGGCGGCCTTCGTACCGACCGGGGACAAGATCGCACTGGTCAACGCGCTCTCGCGTGCGGGCATGGCGAAGATCGAGGTCACGGCCTTCGTCTCGCCGAAGGCGATTCCCGCGTTGTCCGATGCCGAGATCGTGCTGCGCGAGATCGAGCGCGTGCCGGGCGTGGTCTACAGCGCGCTCGTGCCCAACGTGCGCGGCGCCGAGCGCGCCATTGACGCGCAGGCCAACGAGATGAACCTCGTGATGTCGGCCAGCGAGAGCCACAACCTCGCCAACCTGCGCATGACATGCGAGCAATCGCTGCGTGGCCTTGCCGAAGTCGCGGCGCTCGCGCGGCAGGCTGGTGTGGCGGTCAACGTGTCGCTCTCGTGCAGCTTCGGCTGCCCGATCGAAGGCGACCTCGCGGAGAGCGACGTGTTCGCATGGTGCGGGCGCTTCATCGACGAGATCGGCGCAACGGGCATCACGCTGTGCGACACCACGGGCATGGCCTATCCGGGGCAGGTCGCACGCATGGTGCGCGAATTCATCGCGCGCTGGCCCGCCACCGACTTGACTCTGCACTTCCACAACACGCGCGGCATGGGTCTGGCGAACGTGCTCGCGTCCATCGACGCAGGCGCGCGTTGCTTCGACGCCTCGATCGGCGGCATCGGCGGCTGCCCCTATGCGCCGGGCGCTTCGGGCAACGTGTGCAGCGAGGACATCGCGCATGCGCTCGAACTCATGGGCTACGACACGGGCATCGACGTGCCGGCGCTGTTGTCGGCCGCGCGCCGGCTGCCGGCGCTCATCGGGCACGACACGCCGAGCCAGATCGCGAAAGCCGGACGCCGGCTCGACCTGCATCCGGCACCGGCCGATTTCGAGGCCACGCGGGCGCGGGCTCTTGCGCGCGAACACTGATTTCCCATCGACTTTCACTGCAACAGAAAACCAGGAGACAAAGACATGAGACAGCAACCGAATCCCTCATCGCCGAGGCGCCGCAGCCTCTGCGCGCTCACGGCCCTCGCGGCATTGATCGGCACCGGCGCCTTCGCGCAGACTTATCCCACGCGGCCCGTCACGATGGTCGTGGGCGCGGCAGCCGGCGGCACCACCGACATCGCGGGGCGCATGCTGGCCGATCCGCTCGGCAAGGCGCTGGGCCAGTCGGTCATCGTGGACAACAAGTCGGGCGCGAGCGGCGTGATCGCCGCGGTGCAGGTCAAGCGCGCCGAGCCCGATGGGCAGACGCTGCTCATGCAGTACTCGGGCTACCACGTCATCTCGCCGCACGTCTTGAAGCAGAAGCAGTGGGCACCCGAAGACCTGCGCGCGGTGGCCAACGTGCTGAGCGCGCCGCAGGTGGTGGTGGTGCGCGCGGACGTGCCGGTCAAGAACATGGCCGAGCTGATCGCCTACGCCAAGGCGCACCCGGGCAAGCTCACCTTCGCATCGTCGGGCCCCGGCTCGCTGCAGCACGTGACCGGCGCCATGCTCGAGCAGCAGGCCGGCATCCGCATCACGCACATTCCCTACAAGGGCACGGGGCCGGCGCTGCAGGACCTGCTGGGCGGCCAGGTCGACATGACCTTCGGCACGCCGCCGCCCTTCATGCCCTTCATCCAGTCGGGCAAGCTGCGCGCCATCGCCGTCACCGGCAAGACGCGGGTGGCGTCGCTGCCGGGCGTGCCGACGGCCGCGGAGGTGGGGCTGCCGAATCTCGATGCGACCTCGTGGTTCGCGGTGTTTGCGCCGGCGAAGACGCCGCAGCCCGTCATCGACCGGCTCAACGCCGAGATTTCGAAGATCGTGGCGACGCCGGCTTTCCAGCAGAAAGCGGCCGAGCTCGGCGCGACGGCCGACTACATGAACGCCAAGCAGCTCGACGAGTTCAGCAAGGCCGAGTTCGTGCGCTGGGGCAAGGTGGTGGAGGCCGCGAAGATCGAGGCGGAGTGACCGAAGGCCGGAGCCGTCCGGCCAAACGCATACAGGCGCGAAAAAGCATTCATTCGGGGGCGCAAAACCGGACTGAGGCGGTCGACCGGTTTTCGCGCCGGCCCGGCTGCTGCGGGATTTCACCAAGGTGGTGCAACCGCCACTGCGGCGCATACTGCGCCAAACCCCACAAGCCGGCCCCTTCGGGGCCAGGGCGACTGTCAGGAGAAACGCATTGCAGCGAACCGACATTGCCAACCCGGCCTATTTCCACAAGGTCGTCGATTGCCAGTACGCCTGTCCGGCGCACACGCCCGTCCCCGAGTACATCCGCATGATCGCGCAGCGCCGCTACGGCGACGCGTACATGATCAACTGGGCCTCCAACGTCTTCCCGGGCATCCTGGGGCGCACGTGCGACCGGCCCTGCGAGCCGGCTTGCCGGCGCGGACGGGTGGAAGAAAGCAACGCCAGCGCGCCCGAGCCAGTGGCCATCTGCCGGCTCAAGCGCGTGGCCGCCGACATGAAGGAAGACGTGCGCGAGCGTATGCCCAAACCCGAGGCGAAGAACGGCAAGCGCGTTGCCTGCATCGGCGCGGGGCCGGCCTCGCTCACGGTCGCGCGAGACCTCGCGCCGCTCGGCTACGAGGTGACGGTGTTCGACGGCGAGGCCAAGGCCGGCGGTTTCATCCGCACGCAGATCCCGCGCTTTCGGCTGCCTGAATCGGTGATCGACGAGGAGACGGGCTACGTGCTCGACCTGGGCGTCGAGTTCCGCGGCGGTGAGCGCATCGACTCGATGAAGGCGCTGATGGGGCAGGGGTGGGATGCGATCTTCGTCGGCTGCGGCGCACCGCGCGGGCGCGACCTCGACGTGCCCGGCCGCAAGGACGCGGCGGCCAGCATCCACATCGGCATCGACTGGCTCAACTCCGTGTCTTTCGGCCACATCACGAGCATCGGCCGGCGCGTGATCGTGCTGGGCGGCGGCAACACGGCGATGGACTGCTGCCGCTCGGCCCGGCGCCTGGGCGGTACCGACGTGAAGGTCATCGTGCGCAGCGGCTTCGAGGAGATGAAGGCCTCGCCGTGGGAGAAGGAAGACGCGCAGCACGAGGGCATTCCGATCGTCAACTTCCACGTGCCCAAGGCCTTCGTGCATGACCAGGGCCAGCTCAAGGGCATGACCTTCGAGGTGGTCCGCGCCGAGTACGACGACAAGGGCCGCCGCTCGCTGGTGCCCACCGGAGAGCCGGACGCTTTCTTCGAATGCGACGAAGTACTGGTTGCGGTGGGCCAGGAAAACGCCTTTCCTTGGATCGAGCGCGACAGCGGCATCGAATTCGACAAGTGGGGCCTGCCGACGCTCGACAAGAACACCTTCCAGTCGACCGTGCCCAACGTGTTCTTCGGCGGCGATGCGGCGTTCGGTCCGAAGAACATCATCACCGCCGTGGCGCACGGCCATGAAGCCGCTGTGTCGATCGACAAGCTGCTGCGCGCCGAGCCGGTCTACGTGCGCCCCGCGCCGATGACGAACCTGGTGTCGCAGAAGATGGGCATCCACGAGTGGAGCTACGACAACGACACCTCCAACGACCTGCGCTACAAGGTGCCGTGGGCCAAGGCCGAGACGGCGCTCGCTAGCATTCGCGTGGAGGTGGAGCTGGGCTTCGATGCCGCCACCGCCTTCAAGGAGGCCGAGCGCTGCCTCAACTGCGATGTGCAGACCGTGTTCACCGAGGCCGCCTGCATCGAATGCGATGCCTGCGTGGACATCTGCCCGATGGACTGCATCAACTTCATCGACAACGCCGAGGAGGCCGAGCTGCGGCCCCATCTCAAGGCGCCGGCGTTGAACCTGACCCAGGACCTGTACGTGTCCGGCGGCCTCAAGACAGGGCGCGTGATGATCAAGGACGAAGACGTCTGCCTGCACTGCGGCCTGTGCGCCGAGCGCTGCCCGACGGGCGCGTGGGACATGCAGAAGTTCCTGTTGAAGATGACGCCGGCGGGGCAGGGGCGGGGGGTGACGGCATGAGCGCGACCGTTCCGCAGATCGAAGGCATCAACGACTTCGTCATCAAGTTCGCCAACGTCAACGGCTCGGGCTCGGCCTCGGCCAACGAGCTGTTCGCCAAGGCCATCCTGCGCATGGGCGTGCCGGTGAGCCCGCGCAACATCTTCCCGAGCAACATCCAGGGCCTGCCGACCTGGTACGAGGTGCGCGTGACCGAAGCAGGGCACCTCGGGCGGCGCGGCGGCACCGACATGATGGTGGCGATGAACCCGCAGACCTGGGACGCCGATGTGGCCGAACTGGAACCCGGCGGCTACCTCTTCTACGACAGCACGCGGCCGCTGCCGCCCTCGAAGTTTCGCGACGACATCCGTGTGATCGGCATGCCGCTCACCGAGATCTGCAACGCGGTTTACCAAGACCCGCGCCAGCGGCAGCTCTTCAAGAACATCGTGTACGTCGGCGCGCTGGCCATCCTGCTGGGCATCGAGCCCGAGGTGGTCGAGAAGCTGTTCGGCGAGCAGTACAAGGGAAAAGAAAAACTGCTGGCCTCCAACGTGCAGGCGCTGCACCTGGGCTGCGACTTCGCACGCGAGCATTTGCGCGAACCGCTCGGCATCCAGGTGCGGCGCGCCGATCGCGTGGGCAACCGCATCTTCGTGGACGGCAACAGCGCCGCGGCGCTCGGCTGCGTGTACGGCGGCGCGACGGTTGCGGCCTGGTATCCGATCACGCCCTCGTCCTCGGTGGCCGAGGCCTTCCAGAAGTACTGCACCAAGTTCCGCGTGGACCCGGCCACCGGCCAGCACCGCTTCGCCATCGTGCAGGCGGAAGACGAGCTGGCCTCCATCGGCATGGTGGTCGGTGCCGGATGGAACGGCGCGCGCGCCTTCACGCCGACCTCGGGGCCGGGCATCTCGTTGATGACCGAGTTCATCGGCCTTGCCTACTTCGCGGAGATCCCGGTCACGCTCATCAACGTGCAGCGCGGCGGACCGTCGACCGGCATGCCGACGCGCACGCAGCAGGCCGACATCCTCTCGTGCGCCTACGCCTCGCATGGCGACACCAAGCACGTGCTGCTGTTCCCCGAAGACCCGCACGAGTGCTTCGAGCATGCGGCCGCGGCGCTCGACCTGGCCGACCGGCTGCAGACGCCGGTGTTCCTCATGACCGACCTGGACATCGGCATGAACCAGCGCCTGTGCGAGCCCTTCGTGTGGGACGACGCCAAGGCCTACGACCGCGGCAAGGTCATGACCGCCCAAGAGCTGGAGGCGGGCCGCGACTTCGGCCGCTACAAGGACGTGGACGGCGATGGCGTTCCCTGGCGCACGCTGCCGGGCACGCATCCGACCAAGGGCAGCTACTTCACCCGCGGCACCACGCGCGATGCCTATGCGCGGTATTCCGAGCGCGGGCCGGACTACATCTACAACGTCGAGCGGCTCCTGAAGAAGTTCGCGACAGCGGCCACGCTGGTGCCCCAGCCGGTGCTGCGGCCCGCAGCAGAGAAGACCGACCTGGGCGTGATCTATTTCGGATCGACCAGTCCCTCGATGCACGAGGCGCTCGAGGCGCTGGAAGAAGAAGGCATCCACCTCGATGCGATGCGGTTGCGCGCGTTTCCCTTTCCCGACAGTGTGTCGCAGTTCCTCGCCGCGCACCGGCAGGTGTTCGTGGTCGAGCAGAACCGCGATGCGCAGATGCGCAGCCTGTTGGTCAACGAGCTGGAGTTCGACCCCGCCCGGCTGGTGCGCGTGCTGCATTTCGACGGCACACCGATCACGGCGCGCTTCATCAGCGAGGCGATCGCCGCGCATGTGCAGAAGACTGCCCCTGCAGCCACTGCGAAGGAATCCGCATGACCTACCTCGCCAAGCCACGGCTGCATCACCCGACGCTGGCCACCAACAAGGTCGGCTACAAGCGGCGCGACTACGAGGGGAAGATTTCCACGCTGTGCGCCGGCTGCGGCCACGACTCGATTTCCGCCGCCATCATCGAAGCCTGCTGGGAGCTGGACATCGAGCCGCACCGCGTCGCCAAGCTCTCGGGCATCGGTTGCAGTTCGAAGACGCCCGACTATTTCCTCGGCGCCTCGCATGGCTTCAACACCGTGCACGGCCGCATGCCCAGCGTGCTGACCGGTGCCAACCTGGCCAACCGCGACCTGCTGTACCTGGGCGTTTCGGGCGATGGCGACTCGGCCTCCATCGGCCTCGGCCAGTTCGCGCACGCCATGCGGCGCGGTGTGCGCATGGCCTACATCGTGGAGAACAACGGCGTCTACGGCCTCACCAAGGGCCAGTTCTCGGCCACGGCCGACCAGGGCTCCAAGAGCAAGAAGGGCGTGGTCAACACCGACAGCCCGGTGGACCTGGTGGCACTGGCGCTGCAACTGGGCGCGAGCTATGTGGGGCGCGGCTTCTCCGGCAACAAGGCGCAGCTGGTGCCACTCATCAAGGGCGCGATCAGCCACGGCGGCTCGGCCTTCATCGACGTGATCAGCCCGTGCGTCGCCTTCAACAACCACCCGGGCAGCACCAAGAGCTACGACTACGTGCGCGAGCACAACGAGGCGGTGAGCCGCATCGACTTCATCAGCGGGCGCGAGGAAATCACCGCCGACATCGGCCCCGGCGAGGTGATGGACGTGCGCCAGCACGACGGCACGCTGCTGCGCCTGCGCAGCCTCCACCCCGACTACAACCCCGGCGACCGCTACGCCGCCATGGCCTACATGCAGCGCCACCACGCGATGGGGGAGGTGGTGACGGGGCTGCTCTACGTCGACCCGCTCGCCACCGACCTGCACACGGCGCTCAACACCAGCGACCGTCCGCTCAACACGCTGGAGGCAGACCAGCTGTGCCCCGGCGTGAGCGCCCTCGAAAAGCTGAACGCCTCCTTGCGCTGAACAGGCGCCGGCGGCACCATTGACCTCACTTCCGGAGGGCGCACCATGGCCGAGCGCACCGTTTTCCAATCCGTCACGCGCAAGCACGTTGTCAGCCTGGGCCCGCAGGCCAGCGTGCGCGACGCCGCCTGCGTGATGACCCGCGCCAACTGCGGCAGCGTGCTCGTGATGGAGCTGCCCGACACGCTGCTCGGCATCCTGACCGAGCGCGACCTCATGACCCGCGTGCTCGCCAAGGGCCTCGACCCCGACCGCACGCCGGTGCGCGAGGTGATGACACCCAACCCGATCTGCGTGCCGCCCGAGACGCTGGTGTCCGATGCGGTCGTGCTGATGCTGGAGCGCGGGTTTCGCCACCTGCCGCTGGTGTCGGGCGCGAAGATTTTGGGCGTGTTCTCGGTGCGCGATGCGCTGCCCCGGGAAATCGGAACGGCGCTCAGCCAGACGGAGTTCAACGAGCAGGTGAACGACGCGCTGGGTTGAGCGGTCGGCCCAGGCCCGGACGTGAGCCGGCTACGCGCCGCCCCTGCGCGCGAGCGCGACCACCTCCGCCAGTTGCGCCACCTGGTCTTCGTGCAGCACCGCGAGCCGCTCCAGCTTCTTGCGCCCCGCGGCCAGCAGGTGCACCTCGACCTGCCGCCGGTCGGTGCTGCTGGGCTTGCGCTTGACCAGGCCCGCTTCCTCGCAGCGCGACACGAGCGCGACCACGCCGTGGGGCTGGGCCTGCAGGCGCTCGGCAATCTCGCTGACCGTGGCCCATTCGCGGCCCGCAAATCCCTGCGTGTGAAGCATCAGCTGGTACTGCAGCACCGTGATGCCCTCGGCCCTTGCGGCGTCCTCGCTGAAGCGAAGAAAGCTGCGCAGCCTGAACCTGAAATCGGACAGTGCTTCCAAGTGCTGCTTCTCGATGCTTCCCCGTGGGCTGGCCATTGCGTTTCCAAGTGATTGTGCGAACGGAAGGCAATGTAGCAGCGCGAGCCGGGGCGCCCCGGCCGCACCAAACGGGGCGACGCATGCGCCACAACGGCGCACGCCGCCGCGCGCCATGCCCGCGCGGGCGCCGTATTTGGTGCGGCCCCGAGGGCCGGGGGCCTGACTGCAGGCTGAATCGCCTGGCACGGATGTTGCGCAGGCTCTTGCACTGTTCCGCGGCAACGCCGCCGCGGCACTCACAGTGCCTCCGCTAACGACGGCGGACCCGAGCGCACTGCAAGCCTTTGTTCAACCAAGGCCGGCAGTACGTCCGTTCCAACCCGATTCGCATCCGTCCCTTGCGGGGGCTCGCCCTGACTGCCGTCTTTCCGACGGGGTCTGCGGCGGACTGACGCATGGCCGGCTGCACGCAGGATCCGACATGAAAATCGCAGTCATTGGCCACGGCATGGTGGGCCACAAGTTTCTAGAGCAACTCCACGAACTCGGCGTTGCGGACGCAGAGGTCACGGTGTTCTGCGAAGAGCCCCGTGCGGCCTACGACCGGGTGCACCTGTCCGAATTCTTCGCGGGCAAGACCGCCGAAGACCTCTCGCTGGTCGAGCCCGGCTTCTTCGAGCGCAGCGGCTTCACGCTGCGCCTGGCAGCCAAGGCCGTGGCCATCGAGCGCCGCAACAACACGCTCACCACGGCCGACGGCGAAGTGGTGGCCTACGACAAGCTCGTGCTGGCCACCGGCTCCTCGCCCTTCGTGCCCGCCGTGCCCGGGCGCGACCGGCCCAACTGCTTCGTCTACCGCACCATCGAAGACCTGGAGGCGATGAAGGAATGCGGCGCCCGCTCCAAGAGCGGCGTGGTCGTCGGCGGTGGCCTGCTGGGCCTGGAATGTGCCAAGGCGCTGCGCGACATGGGCCTGGAGACGCATGTGGTCGAGTTCGCACCGCGCCTCATGGCCGTGCAGGTCGACGAAGGCGGCGGCCGCGCGCTGCGCAGCAGCATCGAGGCGCTGGGCCTGCATGTGCACACGGGCCGCAACACGGTGGAGATCACCGACGGCGCCGCCGCGCGGCACCGCATGGTGTTCGCCGACGGCACCTGGCTGGAGACCGACATGATCGTGTTCTCCGCCGGTATCCGCCCGCGTGACGAACTGGCCCGCCAGTCGGTGCTGGCCATCGGCCCGCGCGGCGGCGTGGCGATCGACAGCCACTGCCGCACCAGCGACCACGACGTCTACGCCATCGGCGAGTGCGCCTCGTGGAACGAGCAGACCTTCGGCCTCGTCGCGCCCGGCTACGACATGGCGCGCGTCGCCGCCAAGCACATCGCCGGACAGCAGGACGCCGCCTTCATCGGCGCGGACATGAGCACCAAGCTCAAGCTGATGGGTGTGGACGTCGCCAGCATCGGCGACGCGCACGGCAAGACGCCGCACTCGCGCGCCTACCAGTACATCAACGAGCACAAGCAGATCTACAAGAAGATCGTGGTGAGCGAAGACGGCAAGCAGCTGCTGGGCGCGGTGCTGGTCGGCGATGCGGCCGAGTACGGCACGCTGCTGCAACTGGCGCTCAACGGCATCGCGCTGCCGGCGGACCCGGAGTTCCTCATCCTGCCCGCCAGCGACGGCAAGGCACGGCCCGGCCTCGGCGTGGATGCGCTGCCCGACACGGCACAGATCTGCTCCTGCAACAACGTGACCAAGGGCCAGATCTGCGCGGCCGTGGGCGAGGGCGCCTGCACCGTCGCCGAAATGAAGGCCTGCACCAAGGCCGGCGCCACCTGCGGCGGCTGCGTGGCGCTGGTGGGGCAGGTGATGAAGGTCGAGATGGCCAAGCGCGGCATGGCCGTGAACAACCACCTGTGCGAGCACTTCGCGTACTCGCGCCAGGAGCTCTACCACCTGATTCGCGTGGGCGAGATTCGCAGCTTCGAGGACCTGCTCGCCAAGCACGGCAAGGGCCTGGGCTGCGACATCTGCAAGCCCACGGCGGCCAGCATCTTCGCTTCGTGCTGGAACGAGTTCGTGCTGAAGAAGAACCTCGCGAGCCTGCAGGACAGCAACGACTACTTCCTCGGCAACATCCAGAAGGACGGCACCTATTCGGTCGTGCCGCGCATGCCGGGCGGCGAGGTCACGCCCGACGGGCTCATCGCCGTGGGGCAGGTCGCCAAGAAGTACGGCCTCTACACCAAGGTCACCGGCGGCGCCCGCGTGGACATGTTCGGCGCGCGCGTCGAGCAGCTGCCTTCGATCTGGGAAGAACTCATCGCCGCGGGCTTCGAATCGGGCCATGCCTACGGCAAGTCGCTGCGCACGGTGAAGAGCTGCGTGGGCTCGACGTGGTGTCGCTACGGCGTGGACGACAGCGTGGGCCTGGCCGTCGAATTGGAGAACCGCTACAAGGGCCTGCGCGCACCGCACAAGATCAAGTTCGGCGTGTCGGGCTGCACCCGCGAATGCGCCGAGGCGCAGGGCAAGGACGTCGGCATCATCGCCACCGAGAAGGGCTGGAACCTCTACGTCTGCGGCAACGGCGGCATGAAGCCGCGCCACGCCGAGCTGTTCGCTTCCGACCTCACCAAGGCGCAGCTCATCCAGCTGATCGATCGCTTTTTGATGTTCTACGTGCGCACGGCCGACCGCCTGCAGCGCACCAGCACCTGGCGCGAAAACCTCGAAGGCGGGCTCGATTACCTCAAGGGCGTGCTGCTGCAAGACACCCTGGGCATCGCCGGCGAACTCGAAGCGCAGATGCAGAGCGTGGTCGACACCTACCAGTGCGAGTGGAAGACCGCGGTGAACGACCCGGCCACGCGCCAGCGCTTCCGCTCCTTCGTCAACAGCGAGAAGCCCGACGAGCACATCGTGTTCGTGAAGGAACGCGGCCAGATCCGCCCGGCCCGCGCCGAAGAGCGCAGCACCGAAGCCGATGCCGAAACCGTCTGACGAAAACCGAGGATCTCCACGATGACCACCGACACCCTCCAATGGACCGCCGTGTGCGCGGCCACCGACATCCTCCCCGACACCGGCGTCTGCGCGCTGGTCGACGGCGTGCATGTCGCGATCTTCAGCGTGGGCCGGGAGCAGGCCCTGTACGCCATCGACAACGTAGACCCGAAGGCCGGCGCCAGCGTGCTCTCGCGCGGCCTCGTGGGGAGCCTCGGCGACCGCATCGTCGTTGCCTCGCCGCTCTACAAGAACCACTTCGACCTGCGCAGCGGCGAGTGCCTGGAGGCGCCCGAGTACTCGGTGCGCGCCCATGCGGTGCGCGTGGACGACGGGCGCGTGCTCGTCGCGCTCGCCTGAGCCGCGCACCCTCGACGCTTCAATCTTTTCTCTGCTTTCTCAAGGAATCCCGATGGCCTATCTAGCCCCCGCCGAGTTCGTGACCAAGATGGTCGATGCCGGCGAATCCAAGCTGCTGATGTCCACCCGCGACACGCTCATTCGCTCCTACATGGCCGGCGCCATCCTGGCGCTCGCCGCGGCGTTTGCCGTGTCCATCACCGTGAACACCGGCAATGCGCTGGTGGGCGCCATGCTGTTCCCGGTCGGTTTCATCATGCTGTACCTGCTGGGCTTCGACCTGCTGACGGGCGTGTTCACGCTCGCGCCGCTCGCGGTGCTCGACAAGCGCCCCGGCGCCACCTGGGGCGGCGTCATGCGCAACTGGAGCCTGGTGTTCGTCGGCAACTTCGCGGGCGCACTCACGGTGGCGGTGTTCATGGCGATCATCTTCACCTTCGGTTTCAGCGAGGCGCCCAACGCCATCGGCGAGAAGCTCGGCCACATCGGCGAAGGCCGCACCGTGGGCTATGCCGCGCACGGCGCCGCCGGCATGCTGACACTGTTCATCCGCGGCGTGATGTGCAACTGGATGGTCTCCACCGGCGTGGTCGCGGCCATGATGTCCACCACCGTGTCGGGCAAGGCCATCGGCATGTGGATGCCGGTGATGGTGTTCTTCTACATGGGCTTCGAACACTCGATCGTCAACATGTTCCTGTTCCCCACCGGCCTCTTGCTCGGCGGCAAGTTCACGCTGATGGACTACCTGATCTGGAACGAGATTCCCACCGTCATCGGCAACCTCGTCGGCGGCCTGACCTTCGTGGGGCTGACGCTGTACTCGACGCACTACAAGACCGCGCCCAAGCGCAAGGCCGGCTGATACCCAGTCACGCATCGTCTCGATGCTGATGCCCACGCACAAGGCGCTGCGCGTGACGCTCGGCCAGCACTCGCTGGCCAAGCCCGGCGCGCTGAACCAGGTCGCCCAGGTCAACCAGGACTTCCACGGCGCGATGCTGCCCGAGGGAACGCTGCGCATGTCCAAGGGCATCGCGGTGGCGCTCGCCGACGGCATCGGCTCCAGCCGCGTGAGCCAGGTGGCGAGCGCGGCGGCGGTGCGGGGTTTCCTCGACGACTACTACGCGACCTCCGATGCGTGGTCGGTGCGCCGCGCAGCCCAGCGCGTGCTGAGCGCCACCAACTCGTGGCTGCACGCGCAGACGATGCGCAGCGATGCGCGCTTCGACAAGGACAGCGGCTACGTCTGCACCTTCAGCGCGCTCGTCTTCAAGGGCCGCGACGTGCACATGCTGCACGTGGGCGATGCGCGCATCCATCGCCTGCATCCGAACGGCCTGGAGCAACTCACCGAAGACCACCGCGTACATCTGTCCTCGGTCGAGTCGTACCTCGGGCGCGCACTCGGCGCGGGGCCGAACGTGGAGATCGACTACCGCTGCTGGGAGGCGGAAGTGGGCGAGGTCTACCTGCTGGCCACAGACGGCGCCTACACGCACCTCGACTCTGCAGCCGTGCACGACGCGATCGCGCGATGCGGCGACGATTTCGACGCGGCCGCGCGCCTGCTCGTTGAGGCCGCGCAGGCCCGCGGCAGCGACGACGACTGCACGGTACAACTCGTGCGCATCGACGAACTGCCGCCGGCCGACGCCGCACCGCTGCCCCTGCAGCGCGAAGGCCTCGCCATCGCACCGCCGCTCGCGCCCCGCACCCGCTTCGAAGGCTTCACCCTCGTGCGCGAACTCCATGTGAGCTCGCGCAGCCACGTGCACCTCGCGGTGGACGACGCGAGCGGGCAGCAGGTCGTGCTGAAGCTGCCCTCGGTCGATCTGCGCGACGACCCGGAATACCTCGACCGCTTCGTGCTCGAAGAGTGGGTGGCGCGGCGCATCGACAACGTGCATGTGTTGAAGGCCAGCGCCATCGACCGCACGCGCGGCCACCTGTACGTCGCCATGGAATACGTCGATGGCCAGACGCTGGCGCAGTGGATGGTCGACAACCCCAAGCCGTCGCTCGACAGCGTGCGCCGCATCGCCGAGCAACTGGCAAGCGGGCTGCAGGCGCTGCACGGCAAGGAGATGCTGCACCAGGACGTGCGCCCCGAGAACGTGATGATCGACCGCACCGGCACCGTGCGCATCATCGACCTCGCGACGACGCATGTGGCGGGGCTCGCCGATGGGCCGGGGGAGGGGCGGCCGCTGGCGATCACCGGCACGCTGCAATACACGGCGCCCGAATACTTCACCGGCCATGGCGGCAGCGCGCGGTCTGACCTGTTCTCGATGGCGGTGATCGTCTACCAGATGCTCACGGGTCAGTTGCCGTATGGGCTGCAGGTCTCGCGGGTGCGGTTGCCCGCCGATGTGAACCGGCTGCGTTATGCGCCGGTGCGCCACTTGCGGCCCGACTTACCGGAGTGGGTCGATGCGGTGCTGCAGAAGGCGCTGAATCCGAATCCGCTCAAGCGGCAGGAGGCCGTGTCAGAGCTTGCGCACGACCTCCGCGCGCCGGGGCAGGAGTTTCTGCGAGTGCGCATGCCACCGCTGATCGAGCGGCACCCCGTGCGCTTCTGGCAGGCGACCACGGCGTTGCTGGCCATCGTGTCGGCGGTGCTGCTCGGGGTGTTGATCCTGGGGCGGTGAGGCTGCTGGGTTCACAGCGGCGTCAAGCGACGATCGAAGTCCTCAGCACGGCGCCGCGTTGACTTTGCCCACCGCCAGACGCAGCGACAGCATCGTGGCCTCGGTCGTCTCGATGCGGCGCTGCAACTCCTCGTTCACCAGTCGCATCAGCGCGCTCAGTTCGGTGCGGATGGGGTAGATATCTTCCGAGTCACGCACAAGCTGCGGATCGACGAGCTTCTCGATGCACGCATAGGCGAGCCGCACGTCGTGCAGGCTGTCGATGTCGTCGCAGGCCCGCAGCGCGAGCAATGCGGCGCTGTTGGTGTCGAAGGGTTCGGGGAACGGGGGAACGTGAGCCATCAATGGCCTCCAAGGGTTTCGATTTACTGAAACCACCGCACTCAACGCCAATTGAGGGCGGCGGCTCGACAGGTTGGCGTACCGGGAAACCACTTGCGTGAAACCGGCCGGGCTTGCGCCCGCCCATCGAGCCGCCTAAAAGAGGTTGCTCGAACGACAAAGCCGCAGACCCTGCGGGGATGACTGCGGCTTGTGTCGCAGTGATTTCAGCGGGACGCCAATCCCGGCCACGCCTGTTTTGACGTGACGGGGCGGAGTATAGCTACGCGGATATGTTGGCTTTGCGGCCCGCGTGGTCTCCGCCACGAACGGCGATTGAGATCAAGACGAAGCCGTAATCCGTTCATGCTGAGCTAGTCGAAGAGCCGCGCGAGCATTCGGCAATGCCGCTGATGGGCGTGCTGCGCCAAGCCAATCATCGAGATGAGCTGTTTCCGCGAGACTGGCAGTGCAGATCAGAGGCAGCTTGGCGCTCCAAAGCTGACGTTGGAACGTACGTTGCGAGCGTTCTCTCGCAGCGATAGCGGCCGTACGTTTTGCTCCGATTCGAGGTTTTTCTTCGGCTGGTTGCGTTGAAGAGCTCGCTTCTTACCGCACTTGCCCAGCAGAAAGTAACGCTCACTCGGCGCCGTGCTACGACCTCTTCGACAAAACGAAGGTGATCGTGTGAATTCTTCATTTGCAAGCACAAGGCGTGAAAATGCTTGCATTGGATGCTGCGCCTTGCTTTAATGCAAGCATATCTACCAAGGATGCTTGCAATGACTGATGCGAACGAACCGACTGATGAGATCGGCACCTCTGAGGTGGTGGGCAGAGCTAAGGGCGGGATCGCTCGCAAAGAAAAGCTTTCGCCCGAACGTCGCAGCGAGATTGCGCGGAAAGCGGCGAACGCGCGGTTCGGCCCGACCGCTAAGCTGCCGAAGGCTACTCACAAGGGCGTACTCAAAATCGCCGACCTTGAGATTGCCTGCTTCGTGCTGGACGACGGTCGTCGGGTGATTTCCGGTCGAGGCATGACGGCTGCGATCGGCATGAAGGGTCGCGGCCAGGGTATCGCCCGGATCAAGGGTCTGCAGGCTCTGAAGACGCTGGAGAACCAAACCGTGATCGCCGCGATCGACAACCCCATCCAGTTTCTCGGTGGCAGTCCGAAGATCGGCCAGCCGAGTGATGGCTTCGAGGCGACCGTGCTGCAGGATCTGTGCGAAGCGTTGCTGCAGGCGCGCGATGCTGGGTCGCTGGTCACCGAGCAAGAAGTGCGCTATGCGCAGTTCGCCGACATGCTAATCCGGTCGTTCGCAAGAGTCGGCATTGTGGCGCTGGTTGACGAGGCTACAGGCTATCAAGACGAGCGACCACGCGAGGCCTTGCAGAAATATCTTGAAGCGCTAATCGCAAAGGAGTTGGCCGCGTGGGCGAAGAAATTTCCGGACGAGTTCTACGAGAACATCTACAAGCTGCGCGGCTGGCCATGGGCGGGTATGCAGAAGAATCGTTACAGCGCGGTGGCCGGCTACACCCGTGATCTGGTTTATGAGCGCATGGCTGATGGTCTGCTGAAGGATCTGGAAAAGAAATCGCCTGTGAACGAAAAGGGCAATCGCCAGCACCGCCTGCATCAGTGGCTGTCGGATGACCTCGGCAACCCGCTGTTGGCGAAGCACCTGCAATCCCTCTTGACGTTGCAACAGCTGGCCATCGCGAACGGCTGGGGCTGGCAGCGTTTCGTGAAGATGGTTGATCAGGTGCTGCCGAAGAAGGGCAATACCCTGGAACTCGGTCTGAGTGAACCAAACCTATAGCGCTATCTCATATGTTTGAAGCTGGCGGGCGCTCGGCTACGAGTTTGCCCTTCCACGCCGAGGCAGTCGGCGATGCGAACACCCGGGCCGTTGACGCAAGCCGCGCGCTTCGCCATTAAGAGGGTTGGCCGTCGCTACTAAACGCTATCGATTTCAGACGCGCATTATTCTTAAAGCAGAAATTGCGTCACCAGTTGCGCGACTTGTGATACTTGCTGGCCTTCTAGTCGCATTTGGCGGGGACTTGACCGATGTCGGGCACGTCGAGCTCGGCGGTCATCTGTTTCGCCGGGCGATCGGCTTGGTGCGGTAGTGACCATCAACCCTGGAAATACCGAAATGACCGCGTGAAACTTAATCCACCGGCCGCTGTTTTTGCGTGGTTGCTATCCCGGGTTGAGCTGCCACCCGCCATTGACATCTTTCTGGATACCGACTCTGCCGATGAAGCCACAGGGAATGTCTCTACCGACGGTGAACTCGGGTCTCCCCCCGTCCGTCATTTGACATGCAAGATAGGGAGGCGTCGACCGCACGTTCCGATCGACGACCAAAGCATGGTTCGCCGAAAAGCCGAGCTTGACTACGAATATTGAGACCCAGTGGACCGAGATGAAACTGCAAAGCTGGAGAGCTACATCTTCCTTGTCGGTGAGTGTGTTCGACCACTGCGCTCCATGCGCGTTTGAACTGACGAAGTTGTATGGGTGTTTATTTTTGTCGAACCTTACCAACGTGACAAATTCAGTCAACGGCGAATTGCTGGATGTCAAGTTGAAGGGCTGCAACGTTTGGGAAAGCGCCGACACAGCCTGATAGAAAACTGATTGAGGAGGTTCAACAATGAGCTGAACGTCGGCAACAAATTGTGGGCAAGATGCAAGCATTGGCGGATGTTATTAAGGAAGGTGATTTGACAAGGACCGCACTGAACGTCCGGCGCTGACGCGACAACGGCTCGCCGCCGCTTACGCGCCGCCCATTTTCCCCCTGGGCAAACATTTGACTAGCGACTGCAACCATTCTGAAGCAGAGACTAAGCGCAGCCACGCGAGTGTCGGCTTTTAGCCGACCGCCTAGATCCCGACCTTAGAGCGAAAAAGCTATGAGGCGGTCAGGATGTCATGCCCGACCGCACCCGTCCCTCCACCAACTCCCTCAAAAACCCCCAAGGAAAAATCCCCCGGTCGTGCCCATCGCTGAACACGAACTGCACCCCATAGGCCCCAACCGGCTGTATGTCCGCGAGCTGCACGTCTTCACCCGCATTGCCATCGCCCCCAGCCGCACGCAGCACCTTGCAATCCGCACAAGGGCAACTGGCCCGCAGCATCCGGTACGTGGCCAGATACCGCTCCCCATCGCCCCAGCAAAACTCCAGCGCGGCCCGCGCGCGGTGGTCGACGATGGACTCAGGCGCCATGGGCCGCCTTGCCGATCTGCACGATGGCCAGCCGGGCCGATTTGCGCACTTCGGGATCGGGATCGTCCGCGGCAAGTTCGAGTGCGGGCAGCGCCCCTGCATCGCCGATGTCGCCCAGCGCCAGCGCGGCTTCCTTGCGCAGGTTGCTGATGCTGTGGCCCAGCGCCGCGAGCAGCGGCGTGACGCTCTCGGCGCTGCGCAGGCGCCCCAGGCTGCGGGCCGCACGCAGGCGCACCTGCCAGTAGTCGTCGTCCAGCGCCACGAGCAGCGCGGCGGTCGCGGCGGGTTGCTGCAGCTTGCCGAGCCCGGTGGCCGCTTCTTCGCGCACCTGCCAGCTCGCATCGCGCAGCGCGGTTTCCAGCGCGATGCGTGCATCTGCATCGCCCGCCGCAAAGGCCAGCGCGCCCACGGCCGCGCGGCGCACTTCGTCCACCGGGTCGGAGGCGGCGAGGGCGGCCAGCGCAGGCAGCGCGGGCGCATGTTTCAGGTAGCCGAGCACGCCGATGGCTTCGCGGCGCAGGGCGATGGCGTCGGCGGAGTCTTGCGCGGCGCGCGGCTCCTGCAGCACCGCCAGCGCGGGGCCGGCGCTGGCGGGCACGCGCAGCTCTCGCAATGCGCGCAGCACAGCGGCGCGCACCCGCGCGGGGCCGGTGCCCGCATGCGGCAGCAGCCAGGCGGCCGATGCGGGTTCCTTCAGTTCGGCCAGGCTGTGGGCGGCGGCTTCGCGCACTTGCGCATCGGTGTCGTCGAGCGCCACCGCCAGCCCTTCGACGGCAGACTGGTTCTCCATGGTTTCGAGCGCCAGCGCCGCGGCGGCGCGCACGGCCGGCGTGTCGTCGCGCAGCGCCGCGACCAGCAGCGGTGTGTGGGCTTCGTCGGACAGGTCGCCCAGGTCCATCACGGCGATGCGGCGCACTTCGGCATCGGGGGAGGCCAGGCGTTCGGCAATGGCCTGCAGTTCGGGGTCGTCGAGGAGCGAGGAAGTCATTCTTTGTTTGTTTGTTTGTTTTTCTAGATGGCAAAGCGCAGTTGCGCAGCGGTGGGGGCGGCGCCGAGCGGCGTGAGGCGTTCCAGCGGCTCGCTGGCGCCCGCATGCGGATGCAGCAACTGCAGGCAGCGCCGCTTGAGCGCGGTGAATTCGGAAGAAGTGACCAGCGACGGATCGCGCGGCCGGGGAAAGCCAAGCGCGAACTCGGCGACGATGCGGCCCGGCCGCGGCCCCATCACGAGCACGCGGTCGCCGAGGAACAGCGCCTCGTCGATGTCGTGCGTGATGAAGACGATGGTGGTGCGCACGCGCGCCCAGGCGTCGAGCAGCTGGCGCTGCATCATGAGCCGCGTCTGCGCATCGAGCGCGCCGAAGGGCTCGTCCATCAGCATCACGCGCGGGTGGTTGATGAGCACCCGCGCGATCTCCGCGCGCTGCTGCATGCCGCCCGAAAGCTGCGAAGGGTAGAAGCCCGCGAAGTCGTCCAGGCCCACGAGCCGCAGCATCTCGTGCGCCCGCGCATGGCGCTCGCGGCGGCCGACGCCCTGCATCTTCAGACCGAAGGCGACGTTGTCGAGCACCTTCTTCCAGGGGAGGAGCGTGTGGTGCTGGAACACGAGGCCGCGGTCGGGATGCGGTCCGCGAACGGGCTCGCCGTCCACGTGAATCACACCGCTCGCAGGCGTCAGGTGGCCGGCGAGCGCGCCCAGCAGCGTCGACTTGCCGCAGCCCGAAGGGCCGAGCAAGCAGACGAATTCGCCGGGCTCGACATGCAGCGTGATGTCCTGCACCGCATCGAAGGCCTGCGCGCCCTGGCCCAGGCGCACGCGCAGGTTGTCGATGGCGATGCGGCCGGTTTGCACATCTGCCTTCATGCGCGTTTCTCCTGCACGGCGCGCCAGGGCATGAGCGACTGGCCGATCCGGCGCACCAGCGCGCTGCTGCCCATGCCGAGCACGCCGATGAAGAGCATGCCGACCACGATGTCCGCGTAGTTCTGGATCGTGTACGACATCCACGTGTAGTAGCCGATGCCGAACTGGCCCGAGATCATCTCGGCCGTGACGAGGCAGAACCACGCCGTGCCCATGCCGATGGCCAGGCCGGTGACGACGCTCGGCAGCGCGCCCGGCAGGATCACTTCGCGGAACACCGCGAGGCGGCCCGCACCCAGGCTGCGTGCCGAGGCGACGAGGCGCGCATCCACCGCCTCCACGCCGTGCACGGTGTTCAGCAGCACGGGAAAGAGCGCACCGATGAAGGTGATGAAGACCATCGACGCTTCGGACGACGGAAACATCAGGATGGCGAGCGGAATCCACGCCACGGCGGGGATGGGGCGCAGCACTTCGAGCGGCGGCAGCAGCGTGTCTTCGGCCCAGCGGGCGCGGCCGATCGCGAGGCCCAATGCCACGCCGGCGATGGCCGCGAGCCCGAAGCCGATGAACACGCGGCGCAGGCTCGCCGACAGATGCTGCAGCACCAGCGGCGACTGCACCAGCGACCACGCCGACTCGGCCACCTCGCGCGGCGGCGGCACGTTCTGGAAGGTGATGAAGCCCAGGTTCATGCGCTCGCGCGTGGCGAGGTGCCATGCGAGCACGCACAGGAGCAGCGCGGCGATGCGCCACGTGGCGCGCGGCAGCTTGTCGTTCAAGGAGCTGGCCATGGTGAGGTTCGCTGAACGGGGAGGGCGTCAGCCCGCGAGTGCGGCGCGCACGCCGGCGAAGTCCTGCACCTTGCCGCCGTTCTTCGCGGCCCAGCCCTCGGCCTGGTCCTTGAGCAGGAAGGCATCGACCTCGCCCTTGGCGCCGAGCACGAACCACGCATCGGCTGCCAGCAGCTTGTTGCCGCTGTTGCGGTCCTGCGCGTAGACCACGCGCGCCTTCTTGCCGGCCTTCTCCAGCTTCTGCAGGTCGGCGAACGCGTTCTCGGGCGAGGCGTAGTGGCGCACCAGCGGCTCGCCGGCCACCCAGACCTGGGCCACGCGGCTCACGTCGGTGATGGGCTTGCCGGTTGATGCATCTTTCGCGACCAGCGGGGCGCGGGCGTAGTTCTTCAACTGCGTGTCGTAGTCGAGGCCCGCTTCCTTGAACGCGGTGCGGATGTAGCCGTCCTGTACGAAGGCGTTGGCGTCGATGTCGTTGTCGGTGCGCTTCAACAGGCGCAGCGTGTCGAGCGATGTCTTCACCGCCTGGCGGTACTCGGGCTTCCAGCTCAGGTCGCGCGTCTGCAGGCCGAGCGGGCCGTGAAAGAGATAGTTGACCTCCGCCTCGATGCCCGTGACCTTGGCGATCAGCTCGCTGTACTTCTCGGGCTCGGCGACCACGAGGCGGTCGGCCTCCAGCGCGGCGCGCAGGTACGCGGTGACGACCTCGGGGTACTTCTTCGCGTACTCCTCGTCGACCAGGCTGCCGTGGAAGGTGGGCGCGTTGGCCTGCGAGCCGTCGTAGATCTTGCGGGCGAAGCCGCGGTACGGGAACAGCTCGGCGAAGGGCACGAAGTCCGCATGCGCCTCGACCTTGCCGGCCTGCAGCGCGGGGCCGGCCACCTCGGGTGCCTGGGTGGTGATGTTCACGTCCTTCAGCGGGTCCCAGCCCTGCGCCTGGATGGCGCGCAGCAGCATGCCGTGCGAGGTCGAGGCGAAGGGCACCGAGATGGTCTTGCCCTTCAGTTCGGCGAGCGACTGCACCTTCGAATCCTTCGGCACGACGATGCCGTTGCCGCTGCCCGTGGTGCTGCCCGAGAGCACGGTGATGAAGATGCTCTTGCGCCCCGCCTTCTGGAAGGCCGCGCCGTTGAAGCTGCCCGGAAAGTCGGCCATCGAGCCGAGGTCCAGTTTGCCGGCGACCATCTCGTTGGTCAGCGGCGCGCCGGAGGTGAAGTTCTTCCACTCGATCTGGTACTGCGCGTCCTTGTATTTGCCGGTGCGCGGCAGGTACTTCTCCAGCAGCTTGAGCTCGCGGATCAGCAGGCCGCCGGTGGCGCAGTTGATGGTGGTGTCCTGCGTGCCGATGGCGATGCGGATGGTCTCGGCCTGTGCGACCGGCAGGGCCAGCAGCAGGCCGAAGGCGGCGCCCCACAGGGCCAGTCTTCTCGTGGTCTTCATCGTGATTGCTCCAGTTGAAATGTGGCGGCCGCGGCTCAGCGCAGCAGGTAGGGGATGTCGACGGTGACTGCGCCGGTGGGGCAGTCCTTCTCGCAGGGCATGCAGTACCAGCACTCGTCGAACTTCATGTAGGCCTTGCCCTTGCTGAGGTCGATGGCGAGCACGTCGAGCGGGCAGACGTCCACGCAGACGGTGCAGCCCTTGTGGGCGATGCACTTG
>Ga0163161_10000058_pt1 | contig 114035 bp, 110 predicted proteins | sample S45metaG_FD_129847 | JGI IMG/M metagenome (GOLD analysis project Ga0163161, IMG submission 129847) | Switchgrass rhizosphere microbial communities from Kellogg Biological Station, Michigan, USA - S4-5 metaG | ecosystem: Host-associated > Plants > Roots > Rhizosphere > Soil | place: USA... | reverse complement strand
CATCATGTCGCTGGGGGCGACCGCGTCGGCGCCGGCCTCGGCGTGGGAGATCGCGGTTTTGGCCAGCAGCTCGACCGTGATGTCGTTGTCGACCTCGCCGTCGCGGACGAAGCCGCAGTGGCCGTGCGAGGTGTACTCGCAGAGGCATACGTCGGTGATCACAGTCAGGTCGGGATGAGCCTCCTTCAGCGCCCGCACGGCCATCTGCACGACGCCCTCGTCGTCGTAGGCCCCTGAGCCGGTCTCGTCCTTTGCCGAGGGGATGCCGAAGAGCAGGACTGTTTCGATCCCTGCAGTTGCAATCTCGGTGGCCTCGGCAACCAGCTCGGAGATCGAGAAGCGCTCGATGCCCGGCATCGAGGGGACCTCCTCGCGGACGTTCTCTCCAGCCACTACGAATAGGGGCTGGATCAGGTCGGTTGGCGCGAGGTTGGTCTCTCGGACCAGGGCGCGCAAGGACTCGGTGCGTCGCAGGCGGCGCATGCGTGTTGCGGGGAACGGCACTGGGGCCGAGTTTAGGGGAGGGGCTTGGGATGGGGACACTGCAACCCGCTTTTGTCAACTGCTTGAACTCAAGCGGTGCATAACAACCCGAGCAGGCCGCGGCGGATAGCGTTTCGCGTCGTGGAGGCGACGGGACTGGTCAAGCGGTACGGGGAGCGTGAAGCTTTGCGGGGCGTTGGGCTGGCCGCTTCGGCTGGTGAGCTTGTGGCGGTGATCGGGCCGAACGGGGCTGGGAAGACCACGCTTCTTTCGATTCTGGCGGGGATCTCGAAGCCTGATGCGGGTGAGGTTCATATGCCCGCCGGGGTGGGTTGGGTGCCGCAGCAGGCGGCGCTTTACCGGCGCTTGACCGCTGAGGAGAACCTTTTGCTTTTTGCTCGCCTGGAGGGTCATGAAGACCCGCATGCGTCGGTCGAAGAGATGTTGGAGCTGACCGGGTTGGCTGACCGGCGTGGGGAGATCGTGGCTCGGCTATCTGGGGGAAACCAACAGCGGATCAATATCGCGATCGGGTTGCTGTCGCGGCCCTCAGTGTTGCTGCTGGATGAGCCGAGCGTTGGGCTTGACCCGCGGCAGCGGGCACGGCTTTGGGAGTTCGTCTCGGCGCTCGCCGCCGAGCGTGACACGACGGTGATCTTTTCGACTCACGACATTCAAGAGGCCGAGCGCTACGGTGGGCGGCTGCTGGTACTTGCCGACGGCGAGTCGCTCTTCGACGGTTCGGCCGAGGCGCTGCGCGAGGTGGTCCGCAGCGAGGCACCTGAGGCAGCGGAGCGGGATTTCGAGACCGCCTTCGTCGCCTTCCTCCACCACCGGGGACACTGAATGCGCTGGCTGCTGCTCAAGGACCTGCAGATCCTGCGTCGCTCTCCCCTGCAGGCCGTGCTGTTGGTCGCCTACCCGGTCTTGATCGCCATCCTCGTCGGCTTCGCGATCTCAGGTTCGCCCGGCAAGCCGCGGGTCGCCTTCCTCAACGAAGTGCCGAGCGACGCCACGGTCAGCGTCGGCTCAAGGGAGCTGCCGAAAATCGGGGTCAGCGACCGTATCTGCGAACGGGTCGAGTGCGTGCACGTGAAGGACCGGGCCGAAGCTGAAGAAGAGGTCCGCTCCGGCGACGTGCTCGCGGCGCTGATCCTGCCGGCCGATCTGGTCGACCGGATCAACTCGCTCTCGACGCCGGCTCCGAGCACGCCGAAAGTCGACGTGATCGTCAACGAGGAGGATCCCGTCAAGGCACGCCTGGTCAACGACCGGATTAACTCACTGCTGACCCAGGCCAACTTGGTGATCGCGCGGCAGATCGCCGGTGAAGGGGGCAAATTCCTCGGGCTCGTCCTTAATGGCGGGCAGTTCTCTGTACTGGGCCAGACGATCGAAATCCTCGGTCTGCGCAACAGTGCCCGCATCCTGGCGGAGCTGCGACCGGCAGTTCCGCCGGGACCGATGCGTGACTCGATCGACCGGGTCATCCGCTTCACCACTCTGGCTCGCAACAACCTGGGCACTGCTGGGCCGCTGCTCGATCGCCTGACTCAACCGATCGCGGTCGACAAGCAAGTCGTCAGCGCCTCCACCCCGCCGCTGGAAGTCTTCGCGATCGCGGTTGCCGCGACCTTCACCCTCGCCTTCGTCACGGTCCTATTGGTCGCAGGTTCGCTGGCGCTGGAGCGCGAGGAGAACGCCTTCCCCCGACTCACCCGCGGGCTCGTCTCACCGGCGGGACTGCTCACTGAGAAGGTCGTGCTCGGGGTCGCGGTCGGCCTGGTCGTGACGCTGTTGATGCTGGCCGGCCTCGCCTTCTTCGTCCCCCTGCACTGGAGCCGCATCGGTCTCTGGCTGGCCGCGATCGTCGCCGGAGGCGCTGCGCTGGGCACGGCCGGGGCGGCACTCGGGGCGGCGGCTCGCGAGGTGCGCGCCGTCTCCTTGCTCGCCTTCATGGTCACCCTGCCAATCGCCTTCCTCTCACTGATCCCCTCCGGCACAGTCGGCCCCGCTCTCTACGACGCGATCAAGCTGGTCACCGCGCTTTTCCCCTTCAAACCGGCCCTGCAAGCCATGACCGCCGCGCTCGACCCCGGCGGCCCCAGCATCGCCGCGGCGCTCCTCCACCTAGCAATCCTGATCGCCGCTTACGGCCTCCTGGCCCGCTTCGCCTTGCGCCGCTTCGCCACGGTGTAGAGCTAGGTCGATGCGAATGACCGGCGCGGCAGCTCGGCTGAGCGCATCTGGGCCAGCGTCGGATCAGTGACGTTGCTGAGGACGAAAGCATCGATGCTCTCTTCGGGGCAGAGTTGCTGCCGCAGGCTCTCGAGCACTTGCGGCTCACTTAGCTCGGCGAACCGCCTCTCGCGAGCGGGGACGGCGACGAGGGCGAGCTCGGCCCCGTCGGCCAACAGGCAGCCATGGCGGCTGATGTAAGCAGAGAGTTGTGTGACCGCCTCGCCATCCGGTAATTCGCAGTTCGCCGCGGTGAGGGAGGTGAGCTCGTAGTTGGGCTCGGTCGCTGAGACCAGCCGCAGCTGCTCGGGGGTCAGGTGGATTATCGCCACCCTCACTGTGGTCCCGGGGCTACTTTGGAGTGTCGCCGGCACCGCTCCGTAGGGCGAGAAGTGCGCCGAGTAGACGACGTCGAAGTCGTGTAGCCAGGCTGGCTCGACCAACACTGGGTCGGCGCTGAGGGCGAGCTTGCGGGCCAGTGATTCGGGGGAGGCGTTGGAGCCGTAGACGAGAAGCCGCGAACGTTGCTCGCGGTCAATCTCGACCTCTTCGGGATCGAGCGTGCGATGCCCCTGCTGCACGAAGGGTCGGGCAGGCACCGCGTAGGGGTAGCGCATTGCGCGCTCCAGGACCTCGCTTCCTTCGCTCACGTCTGCACCTCGGCCGCAATATCGCAGATAGGGTCAGGTGACCATGAAGGTCCTCTTCATCGGCGACGTGGTTGGCGGCCCAGGCCGGCGTGGGCTCAAGGACGCGATGCCGCAACTGCGTGAGCGCTTTGCGCCGGATCTCGTCGTCGTCAACGGCGAGAACTCCGCTGGCGGGATGGGGATCACCGAGAAGACCGCCAACGCCCTCTTCGACGCAGGCGCCGGCGCGATCACCACCGGCAACCACGTCTACCGTCACCGCGAGGTCTATGGCTACCTCGACCGCAGCGACCGCGTGGTGCGCCCGGCCAACTACCCCTACGCCAACCCCGGCCGTGGCTACACCGTGGTCGAGGCCGCTGGGCGGCGGGTTGGCGTGATCAACCTCAGCGGCGCGATCGGACTCAAGGTCGCGCGCTCGCCCTTCCACGAGGTCGACGCGATCCTCGACAAGATCGAGTGCGACTTCGCAATCGTCGACTTCCATGCCGAGGTGACCAGCGAGAAGGTGGCGATGGGCTGGCACCTCGATGGGCGGGTCGCCGCCGTGTTCGGCACCCACACACACGTGCCTACCGCGGATGGCCGGGTGCTGCCCAAGGGCACCGCCTTCATCTCCGATGTGGGCATGACGGGCTCGCGGACCAGCGTCCTCGGCGTCAAGCCAGAGCTGATCCTGGAGCAGCTGATCACCCAGATGCCGGTCAAGTTCGAGACAGCCGAGGAGGACGTCTGGGTGATGGGAGCGGTCGTCGAGGTAAACGACTCGGGGCTGGCTGAGTCGATCGAGCAGGTGATGGTGTCTGCTCCTACTGCTCAACCCTGAAGGGTTAGGTCATCGGGAGTGCCTCCTCCGAACGCGCGGCGGGAGCCGCGCTTGAGTGTTCGGAGGAGGCACTCCCGATGACCATGGCTACTAGGAGGAGGGGGTAGAACCAGACGATGTAGAGGTAGAACCAGTGGTGCATCGTTAGCTGCACGCCGATCAGTAGCGCGGCGCCAAGAGCTGCCACCTGCACCAAGCTCTTTCGCTTAGGTCGAAAAGCTAGGAGCACGGAGAGGGCCCCTACACCCACGAGGATTGCAATGCGCAGCGGCTCCAGAGAAGCTACCTGCCCCCAGATGCTGAACGGAGAATCACGTCCTGCCTGATAGGCGATCGTGCGCTCGTAAAACGTGTGAAGACCGGGGTCGATCGCGGGCCAGAGCAGCAGGACGGCGGCTGTCAGTGAGAAGGCAATGATGAACGTGGCTCCCGCGGGTGGCGCTGTGGGGGGGACCACCCCCGAGGACGCTTTAGCGACCGCAGGGGGTGGTGGGTCCCCTGCAGTGACAGGACCCGCGGGCCGATACGTAGCAAGCATCGGCACCAGCACGGCTGGGGCGAACTTGGCAAAGGTGGCGAGGGCCGACATGACGCCTCTCGCTGCCGGCCGAGCCAGGACCAGCAGTGTGGCCACCAGCAGCATTGCCACCAAGGTGTCGTTGGAGTTCGAGAGCAGGGCGTAAGCGGTGTAGGGGTAGGCGGCCCAGCCGAAGGCGAGGGTCGCGGCTAGCTTGTTACCCTCGGGGCCGGGGCGGATGCGGCGGCCCAAGAAGAGCAGCAGGGCGAAGGTGGCGAGGTCGAAGAAGACCGCGGCGCCATGGGCTGCGGGGAGGTCGTTCCAGGTTCCCGACCAGGGCCAGATCCGCTCGAAGGGGACGTAGGCGTAGTAGTTGACCGGGCCGTAGGTGTCCCCCTGGGAGACGTCGCTAGGGAAGTTGCCATAGATCGGTTCGCCGTGGGCGACGCGGTCGGCCCCGACCACTCCGGCGTAGCCGACGTCGATCGCTCCCGAATCGGCCATGTTGAGCCCGACCCGGAAGCCGAGCAGGAACAACGCGGCGACCAGCAGCCATGACGCTGGCCAGCGTGGCCTGAGGCCCTCTCCCCTCCCCCGCACTCCGATCCACAGCGCTCTGCCGAACAGGTAGACGAGGGGGATGTACTGCAATGGCACCGAGACACCGATTTCCGCTCGGTTGAAGAAGAAGTTGGAGACACCGAAGCCAAGCAACACGAGCAAGTCAAGGTTGGCGATGCGCCAGAGGCGCCTCCAGTCGAGCAGGCCGAGTAGGAACAGAGCGCAGAGGGGGAGGAAGACGTAAGGGGCGTTGAGCTTGTGCCCGAAAGCGCCCGAGTAGCCGCGGGCCATTTTCCAAGCCACCTGATAGCCGGTCCACGACTCGCGCACCAGCCCGCTCTGCGGATCGACGATGACGAGCGCGACCTCTTTGTCACCGGCGAAGTAGCCGACCTCCCAGTTGCCGTCGACCATGTTGGCGCTGTGGGTCAGCACCGTGTGCTCTTCCCGCTCCTTGACTACGTTCGGGTCGTTGGCGGCGATTCGGGTGGCCTTCGATGCGTCCACCTGTGCCACCGCGGTTGCGGGGAGGAGGGCGAAGGTGAGGAGGAGTAGGACAAGGGCCGCCGGCCCGCGGGTCCTGTCATGGGGCAGGGGGGTCGGCGGGCGGGCCACGGTCCGCCCTCGACCCCCCTGCCCCATGCCACCCACGGGAGGAGCCGTGTCGTGCATTACTTCAGCCCGAAGTGCTCGAGCACGGCCGGCGCCACGTCGCGCAGCGTCCATTGCTCGCGCTCGCTGGCGTCCTTCGGACCGCAACCGACAAAGAGCAAGGGACCGAGGGAGTCGCCGGCGTGGAGCGCGCCGTGGCTGCCGCCGCCGGCGTGGGTAACCCCGCCCCAGTCGACCGCCTCGTAGCCCTCGGCAAGAGAGAGCACGAAGTCGCCGCCGTGGGGGCAGTTGAGCGCCAGCCAAACCCGCGCCAGCGGGTCAGGGAAAGTCTCGCTGCGCAGTAGACCATCCTCAATCGTCGCCTCGATTGCGTCGAGGTCTCCATCTATCTCCCAGCGCCCGCCGCGCAGGTCGGCGACTTCGTCACCGGGACGGAAGCGCAAGCGTTGGGCACCCCTTTCAATCACGGCCGTTGCGTCGCTCGGCGGCGTCCCAGGTTCAGAACGAGCCAACGGGTGACCGGAGTTGTCCTCGAACCGACAGATCAGCTCCACCCCTTCAATCACGCTCAGCGCTTCCCGCACCGCTTCGGGGTCGGCGCGTTCACCCTCCCCGGGCAGCAAGTAAACGTGTGCGGCGCGGCCGGTTGGGCTGACCGCGAGCTGTGCCCGCTCCGGCTCCGACTCCGAAGGCTGTAGCACGGACCAATTGCGTTCCAGCAGTTCGGCGAGCGGTAGCCCGCGGTGCACCGACGTCTGGGCGTGGTCAGCAACGAGGATCAGGGCGTAATCGGCGAGGAAGGCGTCGATTCCTCCAGCGGCCTCGATCAGCTTCGCGAAGCAGTGGTCCGCCTTGGAAATTGATTCGACGCTCGCTTCCGGCCCGTGGCGGTGTGAATAGTTGTCGTTGTCGGGGAGAGAGAAGAGCAGGAAGTCGAGGGCGTCGTCCTTCACCAGCTCGGCTGCACAGCAGGCCGAGTAGCCGTCGCGGCTACCCGGAATCGAGCTCGGTTTGCAAGGGACCTCGCGGCTGGCATAGAGGTCTCCGTAGAAGAGCTCCCCCGGTCCCCAGGTGTGGTGGCGAAACTTGAGCCGGGTCGCGTCGACGGCGCGGCGGAGCAATCCGTCAAGCGAGACCTGGTGTCGGTGTCGTCCGCGGTAGATCAGAAACGGCGTGCAAGCGGTGCGCAGGCCAGCGTCGTCGAGTTGCTCGAAGAGAGTCTCGACCCCAGGGTTGAGGTGGGCAAGGTTCATGTTGTAGACGAGGTCGTAGAGGACGCGGAAGACCCCAAAGGCGCGGCTCGCCTCCATCGAGGAGCCGTACTCGACATAGCGGCGCTCGAGCCGGTGATACCAGTTCATGCCGCTAATCCAGTGGCCGTCGGCACCCTTGCCACTGACCATCTCGGCGCAAGCAACAGGCGTGACCGAGGGGAAGCTCGAGACACAGTCGGGAACCAGCACGCCGTGGTCGAGCAGAGCGGCGAAGGTAGGCGCGCGGCTCTCGTCGACCGCGCGTTGCAGCATGTCCGTTCGCAACGAGTCGACGTAGGTGAGGATCAGCTTCTTGGTCGGCATTGCGCCAATCATGCCTGGAAGAACTTCTTTGCTTCGGCGGTCGGAGGCAGGCTTAAGGCTTAACGCAGCACCCGCAGCCCAGCGTGTTTGCGCTGGGCCCGGCGACGTCGTGAGATTCCGAGCCAGGCGAGCGCCGCGACCACGAGCAGGACCGCTGGCTTGATCAGGAGCGCGATCGCTACCACGATGAGGGCGGCGAGGGAGACGATGAAGCCGAGAGCACCCGAACCGCTTCCCTCCCTACGCCCCGCACCGCCGACCACATCACTGACAATGAGGCAGGCGAAGACGGCTCCGGCGAGGCAGACGATCGCCCCGACCGGAGCGCTCACATTGGCGGTGCCCGAGAGCAGGAAGCCAACGACGAGGCCGATCACCCCAGCGAGCAACGTCATCCGGCCACGGGCGGAGCCGTGCGTGCCTGTGGTGCCGGCGAGCATCCCGATCGCGATACCGAGGCCAAGCTCAAGGCAGATGCCGGAGAAAGATCCCACGCGGAAAACCTAGCTCTCCCGGCGGGCTCGTGCCAATCCGCCACACTATTCCGATGGCCGACCCGCCCCACCGTCGTCGCGCCCACGCCCGCAGCAGCGACCTCGAGCGCTATGCCGGCCTCTTTGCCGAGCGGACCAGGGTGATGCGCTCCTCGGCGATGCGCGACCTGATGGCCGTCACCGCCCAGCCGGGCGTGATCTCACTGGCTGGCGGCTTGCCCGACACTTCCACCTTCCCGCCCCAAGCCTTTGCCGCGCAGATGACGCGGATCGCTCAGGAGTCCGCCGCTGAGGCTCTGCAGTACGGGCCAACCGAGGGCTTCCGCGAGACCGTTGACTGCATCGTCGAGGTGATGGGTGCCGAGGGGATGCTTCCCGACCCCGAGGACGTGATCGTCACCACCGGAGGCCAGCAGGCGATCGACCTCATCTGCAAGGCACTGGTCGATCCCGGCGACGTGGTGATCTGCGAGGCGCCGACCTATCCCGGCGCGATCCCAGTCTTCTGCAGCTACCAGGCCGAGACGATCCAGATCGAGTGCGATGAGGAAGGGATGCGGATCGACGAGCTGGAGCAGACCCTGGAGCGACTCGACAGCGAGGGTCGCCGTCCCAAGTTCGTCTACTCCGTGCCGACCTTCCAAAACCCCGCCGGAGTGACGATGTCGATGGAGAGGCGGCGGCGGCTGGTTGAGCTGGCCCGCTCGCGTGAGCTGCTCGTAGTTGAGGACAACCCTTACGGCCTGCTTCGCTTCGGTGGCGAGGCGCTACCCCCGCTCTACCAGCTCGACGGCGGTGACTTCGTCATCTACATCGGCACCTTTTCGAAGATCCTCTCCCCTGGCATCCGGCTCGGCTGGGCGGTTACACCGCCGCCAGTGATGGAGAAGGTCGTTCTCGGCAAGCAGGCCGCCGACCTCTGCACCTCGACCCTGACCCAGTACTTCGTTCGCGAGTACTTCGGCGACGGTCGCTGGCGCGAGTACATCGAAAGCCTGATCGACATTTATCGCGACCGACGTGACGCGATGGTTGAGGCACTGCGCCGCTATTTCCCTCCCCAGGCCACCTGGACAGAGCCCGATGGGGGGCTCTTCATCTGGGCGACCCTGCCCTCCTACATCGACACCAGCGACCTGCTGGCCAAGGCGCTGCGCGAAGACGTCGCCTTCGTCCCAGGCCAGGCCGCCTACGTCGACGGACGCGGACGCAACTCGATGCGGCTCAACTTTTCCGCCGGAGACGAGGATGAGATCCGCGAGGGAATCCGGCGCATCGGCAAGGTGGTTGCCGAGCAGGTTGAGCTGTACGGGGCGTTGACCGGGGGGCATCCGGCGCCTGCCGTTTCGCAGCCCGAGAAGGAGCCGGAGAACGTTGTGCCGTTTCGCAAGACTGGCGAGGGCAGCGCGTGAAGGTCGCGGTGCTAAAAGGCGGGCGATCGCTAGAGCGCGCCGTCTCGCTGCGCTCTGCGGCTCGGGTCGAAGACGCACTGGGGCGGCTCGGCCATGAGGTGCTGCCGTTGGAGGCCGACGTTGAGCTGGTCAAGCGTCTGGTCGACGAGGAACCCGACCTCGCCTTCGTCGCGATGCACGGCCCAGGCGGCGAGGACGGCACCGCGCAGGAGCTGCTGGAGATCCTCGGCATTCCCTTTACCGGTCCTGGTGTCGCCGCCTGTGGACGTTGTATCGACAAGGTGCTGGCCAAGCACGAGATGCGCTCGGGGGGCGTGCCAACCCCGGACTGGCTCGCTTTTAACGAGACGGCCTTCCGTGAGCTCGGCGCAGCCGATGCGCTCGGCAGTCTCGAGGAGCGACTTGGCTTCCCGCTTGTCGTCAAGCCAAGTCGCGGCGGATCCTCGCTCGGGGTGAAGTTCGCCGAGAGCCGGGGTGACGTACCCGGAGCACTCGTCTCTGCCTTCAGTTACGACGACCGCGTCCTGCTGGAGCGCTTCGTCGATGGTCGCGAGCTCGCGGTCAGCGTGCTCGGTGGTGAGCCGCTCCCAATCGTCGAAGCCACCCCCCACTCTGACGACGGCTACGACTTCGAAGCCCGTTACGAGATCGGCCGCACATCCTTCGTTTGCCCGGCTCAACTTGCTGAGGCCGACGCTGTGGCCGTAACTGGGGCGGCTTTGGCTGCCTACGAGTCCCTCGGCTGCTCGGGCTTCTCGCGTGTTGACCTCATCCTTGGCGCTGACGGCCCTCAGGTGCTTGAGGTCAACGCAATCCCAGGCCTCACCGACACCAGCCTGCTGCCGCAAGCAGCCGAGGCGGCGGGAATGTCCTTCGAGCGGCTGGTGGAGAAGATCCTCGACCTGGCGCTGACCCCGGCTGCCGCTTAAGAGTCCTCGCCCTTAGCGAAGTCGTCGGGGGTGACCTCGTCGAGGAACTCTTTGAATTTGTCGACGACCTCCTCGGTGTCCTCAACGTCGTGCTCAAACTCGATCGCTGACTCCTCGATCACGTCCTCGTCGGCGTAGATCGGCGCCGAGACCCGGACCGCGAGGGCGAGGGCGTCGGAGGGACGCGAGTCGATCTCGATCTCGGAGCCGTTGACCGAAACCGTGATCGAGGCGTAGAAAGTGTTGTCGCGCAGCTCGGTTACCGAGACTCGCTCACACTTGGCATCCATCTGCTCAAGCAGATCAGAGAGCAGGTCGTGGGTCATCGGACGGGGCGTCGATGCGCCCTGCAGCTTCATCAAGATCGCCGCCGCCTCTGGATGGCCGATCCAGATCGGCAGGAACTTGTTGCCGTCAACCGTCTTCAGCAAGACAATCGGCTGCTTGCCGACCATGTCAAAGCTGACGCCGTAGATCTGCATCTGCTGCACGAGTGGGCGATCCTGGATTCGAACCAGGGACCTCGTCCTTATCAGAGACGCGCTCTAACCAACTGAGCTAATCGCCCGGAGCCAAGCCGAAGGATAGCGGGGGACTGCGGGGTTTACGGACGCCTCATCTAGCTGCGACGGGCATTGAGAGTCCGCGCCAAGCCAAGAGCCTGATCCAGATCCTCGAAGCGGATCTCGACTGCGATCTCCCCTCCCCTTGGGCGCACCTTTACCTCGTGGCCGAGGGCCGACTCGAGCTTGTCTGCCGCATCGCGCATTGCCGCAGCCTCCTCCGGGCCAAGCTGCGCTCGCGAACTCCTCCTCTTCGCTGGCTGGCCAGCCAGCTTAACCCTATTCTCAGTCTCGCGCACCGACCACCCTCCCCGGACGGCATCGCGGGCGAGGCGCCGGCGGACGTCGTTTCCATCGGCGCCAAGGAGGGCTCGCCCGTGGCCGCCGCTGAGCTCGCCCGACTCGAGCAGCGCCAGGGTCTCGTCGGGCAGATCGAGGAGGCGGATCAGGTTGGAGACGGCAGGCCGACTGCGACCGACGCGGCGGGCCAGGTCCTCCTTGGTCAGACCCAGGTCATTGACGAGGGCGGCGCAGGCACGGGCCTCGTCAACGGGGTTGAGGTCCTCACGGACCATGTTCTCGATCAACGCCACCTGTAGACGCTCAGCCAGCTCCTGATCACGGACCACCGCCGGCACCTTGGAAAGGCCGGCAGCCTGCGCAGCACGCCAGCGTCGCTCGCCAGCGATCAGCTCATAACTGCCGTCGGCGAGGGGACGAACGAGCAGCGGCTGGACGACCCCATTGGACTCAATCGAGGATGCAAGGCCAGCCAGCGCATCGGGATCAATCTTGGTTCGTGGCTGGTTCGGATTCGGCTTGATCAGCTCAATCGGCAGCTCCCGTAGCTCGCCCGCGTCCTCGGCGACTGCCTCAGGCAAGATCGCGGCGAGGCCGCTGCCGAGGCCGCGGCGGGCCGTCTTAGCCACGGGAGACCAGCTCCATGGCGAGGGCGCGGTAGGCATCGGATCCGCGCGAGGTGGGCGAGTGCTCTGTCACCGGTAGACCGTAGCTGGGCGCCTCGGCGACCCTGACGCTGCGCGGTATGACCGTCTCAAAAACCATCTCGGGGAAATGCTGGCGCAGTTCCCGCTCGACGTCCTGCGCCAATCGGGTGCGCTCATCGTGCATGGTGACGAGCAGGCCCGACACTTCCAGTGCGGGGTTGAGCTCACGGCGGATCGTCGCCAGCGTGTCAAGGAACTGGACCAGTCCCTCTAGGGCGAGATACTCCGCTTGGACCGGGACGATCACCCTGTCTGCTGCGGTGAGGGCGTTGACGCTGACCGGACCCAACGAGGGAGGACAGTCGAGCAGCGTGTAGGCGAAGTGCTCGCGAACAGGGCCAAGGCGCTCGCGCAGGCGCGTCTCAGAGCCCTCGATCCGCGGCAGCTCGACCGCTGCTCCGGCGAGATCCCGGTTGGCCGGCACCAACCAGAGGTTGTCGGGGCCGGCGGGTCGAGCTGCGGCGGCGACCGAGACATCGCCGGTCAGGCAGTCATAGGAGGAGGGGTGCATGTCGCGCTCTCCACCCAGAGCGACCGTCGCATTGCACTGGGGATCGAGGTCGACGAGCAGTGTTTGCGCGCCACTCGCGGCTACGCAGGCGGCGACGTTGACCGCGGTCGTCGTCTTGCCGACGCCGCCCTTCTGGTTCGCGATTGCGTAGACGACACCCATGGCGGCGGAGACTAGTGCCTAGCCGCGTGGTCGCTTCTTGGCGATACCCGGCCGGCGGGGGAGGTCGGCGGGTGTCGGACCCGACTTGCTCAGTACGTGCAGGTGGCGGTGCTCACTACCCGCAAAGGGGCCGACATGGCGGATCTCCTCGGGTCGCATCGCCAAGGCCTCGGCCGCGTTGGCCATCTGCTCCTCTTCCTCTGGGTCACGCTTGCCCTTCCAGGCCACGAGCACCCCGCCCTCTTTGAGGAGCGGCGAAGCGAGCTCGGCGAGGGTCGAAAGCCGGCCCACGGCCCGAGCCGTCACCGCCGCGTAAGCCTCGCGCCCTTCACCTTCTGCAAGTTCCTCAGATCGGGCGTTGACCACCCGGGCGTTGGGGATTTTGGCCTCCTCAATCGCACGGCAGATGAAGTCGCACTTGCGGCCCACCGACTCGATCAGGTCGACCCTGGAATCGGGCAGCGCAACCGCGAGAACAAGGCCAGGAAACCCAGCTCCAGAGCCAACATCAGCGATCCTGTGAGCATCGCGTAGCGCGGGAATCTCGAGTCCGGAGAGGCTGTCGGCAACATGAACCTTCCAGGCACGCTCCGGCTCGGTGACAGAGCTGACCGACGCCCGCTCCTCCTCCAAAAGCTCCAAGACAAGCGCGATCGCCGCCCTCTGAGCCTCGTCAAGGGAGCGCCCTGGCGGGGGTGGAGCGTCTTGTACTTTTTCGTCAGCAGCCATTAGTCACAACCCCAGCCGTGGCTCGAAAAAGTTAAGCGGAACCCCCGCCAGGGCGCTCCCTCACTCAGCCACAAGCGGGGCGACGACAACGCACCGATGCGGCTCGTCGCCTTCGCTGTAGGTCTCAACGCCGGATCGATCCTTGAGGTGCTCATGCACGACCCGCCGCTCCTGAGCGCTCATTGGGTCCATCTCAACCGAGGAGCCGGCACTCAGGGCCTGCTCCGCAGCCCGATCCGCCCGGGCCGTAAGCGTCTCCCGCCGGCGGTCCCGATACCCAGCCGCATCGACGACAACCCGCTTGCGATCCCGCAAACCCCGAAATGCAGCCTGATAGGCGAGGAGCTGCAGCGCATCGATCGTCTGCCCCCGCTTCCCAATCAACAGCCCGTAGTCATCGTCTCCCAAAACAGAGGCAGTGATCCGGTCGTCATCCTCAACAATCTCGACCTCGCCATCGAGATCCAGCTCGTCCAGCACCCCCTCAACAAGCTCCCGAACCCGCTCAGCAGGAACCTCTGGCCAATCGACAATCTCACCCATAGCGCCCAGTCTATGCGTGAAGCAACTGGCGGGGCGGGGCGGGCGGCCTTCCCGCCCATCCCTAAATCAGCGCCGCTTCTTCTTCTTTTTCGGAGGAGGCGGCGGGGGCTTAGCTTCAACAGCCGCGGCGGCGGTTGCCATGTGCGGCACGGGCATCACTCGCTGGATCACGTACTGCTGACCCATCGTCCAGAAGTTCGTCGTGATCCAATAGAGGATCAAGCCTGCGGGGAAGTTGATCACGAAGGGGACGAAGATGAAGGGCAGGAGCATCATCATCGTCCGCTGACTTTTGTCAGCAGTAACTGACATGACCATGCCAGAGACCAGCTGGGTGCCTATGTAGAGGACGAGCAGCGCGATCAGTTCGACGCCGTGGGCCTTGGCCGTCAGGTCGTGGATGAAGAGAAAGGAGGCTTCGGAGCCACAGTGTCCTGCCTTACAGCCAATGTCTTCCGGCAGCTCGTTGCGGAGAACCGAGAAAAGCGTGAAGAAGACCGGAAGCTGCGCCAGGAGCGGGATGCAGGAGGCAAAGGGGTTGACTTTGTTCTCCTGGTAGAAGCGCATCATCTCCTGCTGCATGCGCTGTTTGTCGTTTTTGTACTTCGCCTGGATCTCTTTGATCTGCGGCTGCAGCACCTGAAGCGCTCGCATTCCCTTCAGCTGCCGGTAAGTGAGCGGGATCAGGATCGCGCGGGTGAGGATCGTCAGGGCGATGATCGACATCCCCCAGCTCAACCCGGCGTTGTCGTGGAAGAACTGGAGGACCGAGTTGACGATGTCGATCAGCGGCTGCAGGATGTTCGCCTCGAGGATCACGTGTGCACCTCCCCGTGGTGAACCGCGGGATCGACGGGGCCGACCTTGAGCGTGAAGCGCTCCGGGACCGGGTCGAAACCGCCGTGGCTGAACGGGTTGCAGCGCGCCAAGCGCCAAGCGCCAAGCGCCATGCCCCGGAGAGCGCCAAAACGGCGCACCGACTCAGCTGCGTAAGCCGAGCAGGTCGGCTCGTAGCGGCAGCGGCGGGGCCTGGACGGCGAAATCCAGCGCTGATAGGCACCAATCAGGGCCAGGAGTAGCCGTTTCACGTGGAACGGCCCCTCTTTCCGGTTGGGACCAACGCCTCCACGATGCTTTCCCGCACTCCAGTGCTGCCCTCGCGCTCAATCAGGTCGCCGATCTCCGATCGCGCCACAAGGACAAAGTCATGGCGAGGAGGAATCTGGTCGGAGAGGCCCCAGAAGGCCTCGCGCAGCACGCGCTTGACTCGGTTGCGGTCGACGGCGCCGCCCACCTTGCGGCTAACCGACACCCCGAGTCTCACTTCTTCCGCCTCCTCGTCCTTGCGAGGGAAGCTATAGAGAACGAGGTAGCGCGTCGCATGTGATGTGCCGTCGCGGTAAACGCGGTCGAACTCGCCGCTGCGCGAGAGGCGGCGTCGCTTCGCCGCCATTTACGGAGTCAGGCGCTTCCGGCCTTTACGGCGGCGGCGCTTCAGAATCGCCCGGCCCCCACGCGTGCTCATACGCGCCCGGAAACCGTGCGTCTTCGCCCGCTTCCGCTTCTTCGGCTGATAGGTCCGCTTCATCGGGCGTCGCAGTATACGGACGCGGTCGCATCTGCGAGCAAAGGCGGTTGGAATCTTTCTCCGGGATTTGCGGGGGGCCGGGTTTTCGCCATCCCGGCCGCCGCTATGGTCGGCCGCTGGTGCCCATCGACCTGCCGAAACAAGATCTCGACGCCCTCTGGGCTGACGTCCAGGCCCGCTTGCGCGCGTCCGTACCGCCCTCGACGTTTCAGCTCTGGCTGGAGCCGCTCGTCGTCGTTGGCGCCCAAGCCGGCGTCCTCTATCTCTCGGCGCCCGAGGGCATCCGGGCCTGGACTGAGCGGCGATACTCCGGCCTACTACGCGAGGCCCTGAGTGCCGCCGGGTCCGAGCTGACCGACGTCAGCTTCTCTGCCGGCGATGAGGCTGGAGGGTCTTTCGATCCCAACCCCGTCGCCGGCCTCAACGTCAATTACACCTTCGACCGCTTCGTCATCGGAGAGGGGAACCGGGTAGCCCACGCCGCGGCCCTGGCAGTCGCAGAGGCTCCATCCGAGGCCTACAACCCACTCTTCCTTCACGGTCCTCCTGGTCTCGGCAAGACTCACCTCCTTGTCGCCATCGCCAACTACCTCGCCGCCAGCGCTCCAGGGCTCGGCGTCCGCTACACGACCGCAGAGACCTTCACCGGCGAGTTCGTCGCCGCCCTACGCACCCAAGGCGCGGAAGAGTTCAAGCGCCGCTACCGCGACCTCGACGTCCTGCTCGTCGACGATGTCCAGTTCCTCGAGGGCAAGCGGCACACCGAGGACGAGTTCTTCCACACCTTCAACGCACTCTATGAAGGCGGCAGCCAGGTGGTTCTTTCCGCCGACCGCATTCCCAGTGAGCTCTCCAGCCTCGAGTCCCGCCTTCGCGATCGCTTCGAGTGGGGCCTTACGGTCGCAGTCGAGCCGCCTAACCTCGCTACCCGGCTGACAGTCCTACGCCGCTTGGTCCGCGAGGCCGGGGTCGACACCGAGGGCGACGTGCTTTCCGAGTTGGCGCGGCGGATTGACGCAAACGTGCGTCAGCTCCACGGCGCCCTCACCCGGGTCATCGCGCACGCCTCCTTGACCGCGAAGCCACTCAGCTCGGACCTGGTCGACGCGGTGATACCCAAGGTCTCGCACACAGCCGAAGCCTCACCCGTCGAGGAGATCCAGGACCGCGTATCCCGTGCCTTTGGCATCTCCCGTGCCGAGCTGGTTGGCTCGACTCGGGCTGCGACCCCCCTACGTGCGCGGCAGGTAGCCATCTACCTCACTCGCGAGCTGACCGATCTATCTCTACCTCAGATCGGTCGGCTCTACGGTGGGCGCGACCACTCCACCGTGCTCAACTCGATCCGCCGTATCGAAGCCCGTTTTGGCGAGGACAAAAAGTTGGCAGCTCAGGTCGAAGAGCTTCGCTCCGCAATCCACACGGCTCCCACAGGCTCCCCTTGACCGCCGCTGACGCTGTAAGAATCAAGGCCTTCCCACAGACCCTTCCACAGCCTGTTGAGTGCGGACCAGAGCGGCATCCGCCTCTTTTTCGCGCTTTTCCACATGCCCTAATCCAACTCAAGAAGGCATTGATCACTTGAAGCTGACAATCAAACGCGACGAGCTCGTCGCCAAGCTCTCCGTCGTCTCCCGAGCTGTGTCAACCCGCGCCGCGACGCAATCCCTCTCGGGGATCCTTCTCTCTGCCGATGAGGCTGGCGTCAGCCTTTGCGCGACCGACCTCGAGATGGGTCTAAAGACAAAGCTCGACGCCGCGGTTGACGGCGGCGGCACGATCTTGCTTCCGGGCAGGCTCCTCGCCGAGCTCGCGCGCTCGCTCGGCGACGCAACGGTGGAGATCGAGTTGCGCGAGTCTGAGCGCGACGTCGAGATCCGCAGCGGCAGCTCGAGCTTTCACCTCCGCACCCTGCCCAGCGAGGACTTCCCGACGTTCCCGGAGGAGGAAGGCGAGCCGCTGACGATCCCCGCCGCAGCTCTCGCCTCCACCGTCGAGCTAGTCGCCCGCGCCGCTTCCCGCGACGACATGCGCCCGGTACTGACCGGCGTCCTCGTCAGTGCCAGCGGCTCGGAGATGACGATGGTGGCGACCGATTCCTACCGGCTCGCGGTGAAGCGGACGGAGCTGGAGGCGGCGATCGGTGGAGAGCTGGAGGCGAACATTCCGGCTAAGGCCCTGCGTGAGCTGGGCCGGATCGTGTCGGCTGACGGCGTCGAGGCTGTCTCGGTCGCGCTCCTCCGCAACCAAGCCGTATTCAAGGCAGGGGACATCGTCCTCAATACGAGGCTGATTGAGGGCCAGTTCCCCAACTTTCGACAGCTCCTGCCGGAGTCCTACGAGCACGATGTGAGGCTGCCGCGTCCCGAGCTACTCGACGTCACCCGGCGGGTTAGCCAACTTGCCCAACGCAACGCTCCCCTTCGCCTTTCCTTCGCACCGGGGGAACTGACCATCGCGGCTTCCACCCCGGACGTTGGCGACGCCGAAGAGACGATGCCGGCGGCCTTTGAGGGTGAGCCGCTGGAGATCGGCTTCAACCCCGACTTTCTCCGCGAGGGAATCGAAAGCGTTGAGGGTGACGAGGTGATGCTGCGACTGATCTCGCCGCTGCGCCCCGGGCTGCTGCAGCCGGTCGACAACGAAGACTTCCGCTACCTGGTGATGCCGATCCGCCTCAACGTGTGAGGCTCTGCCGGTGCTGGTCACCGCCGTCGAAGCGAGGCCGCTACGGAGCCTGGAGCAGGCACGGATTGACCTTGGTCCCGGGATCGTCAGTCTCGTCGGACCCAACGGCATCGGCAAGACGAATCTGCTCGAGGCGCTCTACTTCGCCCTTACAGGCCGCTCGTTTCGCACCTCCGATCGCCGTGACCTGATTCCCTTCGGCGGCTCATTCGCGCGAGTCGAAGCAACTGTTCGAAACGACGATGGCATCGAGTGCCGTTTTCTGGCCTCGGTCAGCCGCAGTGAGGGCCGACGACACCTACTCGACGGCAGCCCGGCCGATCCGGCAACGCTGGCGCGCAGCCGTCCCCCGGTCGCCGTCTTCTCCCCCGATCGTCTGACGCTGATCAAGGGCCCCCCCGGAGAGCGCCGCGCACATCTCGACCGCTTTGTCGCCGCGCGCTGGCCGAGCCGAGCCGACCTGCGCCAGCGCTTCGGCCAGGCCCTAGCGCAACGAAATGCGCTGTTGGCGCGCCTCGCCGCCGGCCGCGGGGTGGCGGCGGAGCTGGATGTATGGGATGCGACCCTGGCCGAGGCTGCTGCTGCGCTGATCACCGCACGCGAGGCTGCCGTCTCCGATCTGAGCGCGGCGTTTACTGAGGCCGCTGCCGAGTTGGGTCTCGAAGGAGGCGCGACGATTGAGTACGCACCGCGCGCCGACGGCTCAGCCACGGAAATTTGTGCCGGCTTCGGTGAGCGCCGTGAAGCCGACCTTCGCCTTGGCAGGACGTCGTGGGGCCCGCATCTCGATGAGCTCAAGATTGCAACCGCGGGACGCTCGCTGCGTCGCTACGGCTCCCAGGGCCAACAGCGCACCGCCCTGCTGGCCCTACTCTTCGCGGAGCGCCAGGCGTTGCTGCAAGCTCGGCAGATCTCCCCGCTCCTCTTGCTCGACGACGTGATGAGCGAGCTTGACCCAAGCCGTAGGGAGCACCTGGTCGAGAGACTTGTGTCCGGAGGCCAGGCCCTGATTACTGCCGCCGCCGAGGACTCACTCCCCGCTGCTGCATTGGCAAGCGTGGTAAGGATGCCGCTTGCGGTAAGCGAGGCGGCCGCCGCATGACCCGCCGCCGCGCCCCCCGCCCAGCTGCGACCGCACTCCGCGTCGCCCTCGATCGCGCAGCGCCGAAGACCCCGCTGGCGGCGCTCCAGGCAGCTTGGGTGGAGGTGGTGGGAGAGCAGATCGCCGCGGTCTCCACCCCGGTCTCCGAACGGGGGAGAGAGGTGCTTGTGACCTGCGCGGATTCCGTCTGGGCGCAGGAGTTGGATTTGATGCAAGAGCAGCTGCTACAGCGCCTGGGAGACCGCCTCGGAGACCAGGCCCCACAGAGTTTGCGCTTCCGTGAGAGAGATGCCCGAAACTAAATTCATTTATGGCTGATTTGCAGGTCTTTTATTTAAGAGAGAGGGGTTCTCGGAGGAGCCAAACTGGTATCCTTATGTCAACTTGTGTTTTCAGCCCCGACCAGGGCGGCAAGAGCCCTGACGGTCGGGGTTTTCTATGAGAGCAGGAAGGGACTAATTGCCTGATCAGAAGAAGACGGCGGCGCAGAAGAAAGGTGATGCGGGCAGCTATGGCGCCCAGGACATCACCGTTCTCGAGGGGCTGGAGGCCGTCCGCAAGCGTCCCGGCATGTACATCGGCTCGACCGGTCCGCGTGGCCTCCACCACCTGGTCTACGAGGTCGTCGACAACTCAGTCGACGAGGCGATCGCCGGCTACTGCGACAGCGTCCGCGTTGTTCTACACCCCGACAACAGCTGCACCGTCACCGACAATGGGCGCGGGATCCCGGTCGAAATGCACGCGAAGGAGAAACGACCGGCGGCTGAGGTCGTGTTGACCACCCTCCACGCGGGAGGCAAGTTCGGCGATGGTGGCGGCTACAAGGTCTCCGGCGGACTGCATGGCGTCGGCGTCTCGGTCGTCAACGCACTCTCCGAGCAACTGCACCTGGAGATCAGCCGTGATGGCGCGGTTTGGACGCAGGACTACGAGCGAGGGAAGCCACAGGCTGCCCTCGCCAAGGGCGACCCGATCGACTCGACTGGAACCTCGGTCACCTTCCTCCCCGACGCCGAGATCTTCGACGAGCTCGAGTTCGACTACGCGACTTTGGCCGAGCGACTACGCGAGACGGCATTCCTCACCCGCGGTCTCAAAATCGAGTTGGTCGACGAGCGCGCTGCGGGGCAGAGCGAGACCTTCCACTACGAGGGCGGGATCGTCGACTTCGTCGCTCACCTCAACGAGAACAAGGACCCCCTTCACCGCAAGACGGTCTTCTTCGAGGGTGAGACCGAAGACGGTCACGTCGAGGTGGCAATGCAATGGAACTCCTCCTACCAGGAGTCTGTCTTCAGCTTTGCCAACAACATCAACACACACGAGGGCGGCTCGCACCTCTCCGGCTTCCGTTCGGCACTTACGCGCACGCTCAACGCTTACGCACGAGGTAAAGGCCTGCTCAAAGAGAAAGACGAGAACCTCACCGGCGACGATGTCCGCGAGGGCCTGACCGCGGTGATCTCGGTGAAGCTGCAGGACCCGCAGTTTGAGGGGCAGACCAAGACCAAGCTCGGCAACCCGCCGATCGAGGGACTGGTCAAGGAGACGGTCAACCGCAAGCTCGGAGAGTTCTTCGAGGAGAATCCCGGCGAGGCTAAACGGATCGTCGGCAAGGCCGTTGACGCCGCTCGAGCGCGTCAAGCGGCCCGCAAGGCCCGCGACCTCACTCGCCGCAAGTCGGCACTCGAGAATTCCACCCTGCCGGGCAAGCTGGCCGACTGCACCGTCCGCGACCCGGCGCTCGCTGAGCTCTTCATCGTCGAGGGTGATTCCGCCGGCGGCTCCGCCAAGCAGGGTCGTGATCGCAACACGCAGGCGGTGTTGCCGCTTCGCGGCAAGATCATCAACGTCGAGAAGGCCAGGATCGACAAGGTCCTCTCCAATCAGGAGATTCAGGCCCTGATTACCGCCGTCGGTACTGGCATCCGCGAGGAGTTCGACGTCAAAGATGCCCGCTATCACAAGGTCGTGCTGATGACTGATGCCGACGTCGATGGCGCGCACATCCGCACCCTGGTCCTTACCTTCCTCTACCGAGAGATGCCGGAGCTGATCGAGGCCGGCTACGTCTACATCGCTAAGCCACCCCTCTACAAGCTGAAAAACGGAAAGCAGGAGACCTACGTCGAGAAGGAGTCCGAGCTCGAGGAGTTGCTGCTGCGCGACAAGCTCGAGCAGATGGAGGTCACCGACGCGGAGGGGACTTCCCACAAGCTGACCACAACCCGCTGGCAGCGTTTCAACCGTCGACTCCGCGAGCACGAGGGCTGGGCCGACTCGCTGCAGGCTGAGTACGGCCACGAGTTGGTCCGCTTCCTCGGCGAGTCCGAAATCCTCGACCGTGGTGTCGTCTCGCTTGCCGAAGTGAAGGACGTGCTGAACAGCGAGGCAGGCGAGGCCGAGCCGTTCGACACCGAGATCGTCTCCGAATCGGGAGACGGGGTCCTGGTCCGCGCGATCCACCGCCGCGATGGGCTCGCCAAGACCTTCGAGCTCTCCGCGACCCTGTTTGAATCGCACGATTATCGCCGCTTGATCGCCTCTCACGCCGAGCTGCTCAGTCAGGTTGGCCGGCCACCGTTCAAGCTCGCACTCGAGCAGAAAGCGAAGACGGCGGAGTCATTTGCCGAGCTGCGGAGGATGGTGATGGAGCTCGCCCGCCATGGCGTGACGATGCAGCGCTTCAAGGGTCTCGGCGAGATGAACGCCGATCAGCTGCGCGAAACCACGATGGACCCAGCAAGCCGCACACTGGAGCGCGTCCGCATCGACGACGCGGCGTTGGCGGAGAAGATCTTCGCCGACCTGATGGGCGACAAGGTCGAGCCGCGCAAGGCCTTCATAGAAAGGCACGCCAAGGAGGTCAGGTTCCTTGACGTCTAACGGTTGGAGGGCGAGCTGATGGAGGGCGCTGACTACCTGAGCGGGGGTCGGATCGAGGAGCGCGAGCTCACCACCGAGATGCGCTCGTCGTACCTCGATTACGCGATGAGCGTGATCGTCGGTCGGGCGCTGCCCGACGTCCGCGACGGGCTCAAGCCGGTCCACCGTCGTGTGCTCTACGCGATGCACGACCTAGGCCTGCAGCCGAACCGGCCCTACCGAAAGTCGGCCACGATCGTCGGCGAGGTGATGGGCAAGTACCACCCTCACGGCGACAGCGCGATCTACGACACCCTCGCCCGTATGGCCCAGGACTTCTCCCTGCGCTACATGCTGGTCGACGGCCAGGGCAACTTCGGCTCGATCGACGATGACCCGCCAGCCGCGATGAGGTACACCGAGGCTCGCCTTGCCCGGCTTTCTACGGAGATGCTGCGCGACATTGAGGCGGACACTGTTGAGTGGGGGCCGAACTACGACGAATCGCTGCGGGAGCCGCTGGTGTTGCCGGCCCGCTACCCCAACCTGTTGGTCAACGGTTCGGCCGGGATCGCGGTGGGGATGGCGACAAACATCCCCCCACACAACCTGAGTGAGACGATCGGCGCGGTCAAGGCCTACATCGCCAACCCCGGCATCGACCTGGCTGGCTTGATGGAACACGTGAAAGGGCCGGACTTCCCCGGTGGGGGCATCATGAGCCCCGAAGGGATAGCGGCGGCATACGCGGAGGGCCGCGCCTCGGTGCGGATCCGCGCCCGCGCCCATGTCGAGCCGCTGAAGGGAGGTCGCGACGCGATCATCGTCACCGAGCTGCCCTTCATGGTCAAGAAGCTCGGCGACGGCGGCCTGGTCACGAAGATCGCCGACCTGGTTAGGGACAAAAAGATCACCGGGATCTCCGACCTGCGCGACGAGTCGGACAAGTCTGGGATGCGACTGGTGATCGAGACCAAACGCGGCGGCGACCCGCCCGAGGTGGTGCTCAACCAGCTCTATAAGCGGACGCCAATGCAGAGCACCTTTGGCATCAACATGGTTGCCCTCGTCGACGGGGTACCGAAGCCGCTTGGGCTCAAGGAGGTGATCGAGCACTACGTCAGTCACCAGCGCGAGGTGGTGATCCGCCGCACCCAGTACGAGCTACGTCAGGCGGAGGCACGCGCGCACATCCTCGAGGGCCTGCTGATCGCGCTCGACAACCTCGACGCGGTGATCGAGCTAATTCGTGGCTCGGCGGATACAGAAACGGCGAAGGCCGGGCTAATCGAGCGCTTCGAGCTCTCCGACCTGCAAGCCCAGGCGATCCTCGACATGCGCCTTGCCCGCCTCACCGCGCTGGAGTCCGACAAGCTTCGCGAAGAGCACGAGGAGCTGGCCAAGCGGATCGCCGAGCTGCGCTCGATCCTCGGTGACCCGGCTCGGATAGACGCGGTGATCGTCGAAGAGCTCGACGAGGTCGACAAACGCTACGGCGACGAGCGCCGCACCGAGATCGCCCACTTCGAGGGCGACATGAACATCGAGGACATGATCGCCGACCAGCAGATGGTGATCTCGATCACCCACTCGGGCTACGCCAAGCGACTGCCGCTGGCGACCTACCGCCAGCAGCACCGCGGCGGTCGCGGGGTGATGGGAATGGACCTGAAGGAGGACGACTACATCGAGCATCTACACATCTGCTCGACCCACGACTTCCTGCTCTTCTTCACCAACCGGGGCAAGGTCTACCGGCTCAAGGTCTACGAGCTCCCAGAGGGCGCACGCACGGCGAAAGGGCGGGCTCTGGTCAACGTCCTGCCTCTGCGCGACGGCGAGAAGGTGACGGCGGTGATCCCGACCCGCGACTTTGGCGAGAACAAGTACCTGGTCTTCGCCACCGCCCAAGGTCTGGTCAAGAAGACCGAGTTCATTGCCTACAACACGCCGATCCGTGCCGACGGGATCATCGCGATTAAGATCCGCGACGGCGACGAGCTGGTCCAGGTGCGGCTGACCTCGGGCGAGGACGACATCCTGCTGGTCTCCAAGTCCGGTCACGCCTCGCGCTTCTCCGAGGAGAAGGTCCGGCCGATGGGCCGTGACACAAGCGGCGTCAAAGGGATGAACGTCTCGGCCAAGGTCAACGGCGAGCCCAACCGGGTGCTGGCGATGGACATCGCCCGCGACGATTCCGAGCTCTTCGTCGTCACCGAGAACGGCTACGGCAAGCGCACATCGGTCTCCGAGTACCCGGTCAAGGGCCGCGGCACCAAGGGCGTGCTGACCGCGAAGCTGACCGCGAAGAAGGGCGGCCTTGCCGGCGCCTTGATCGTCCGCGAGCACCAGGACTTGCTCTTCATCTCCCAGAACGGCATGGTCCAGCGCACCCGCGCCGGCGGCATCTCGCAGATGGGTCGGCCGACTCAGGGCGTGAAAGTGATGAACATGAAGGATGACGACAGCGTCAGCGCCGTGGCGCTGGTCATCGACGACGACTCAGAAGCTGAAGAGACGTCCGGCCAAGAACAGCTCGAAGAGTAGGCACCCTGTGGAATAGGGACGGGGAACCTCTCCCAAAACACTCAAGCGCGGCTCCTGCCGCGCGTTTTGGGAGAGGTTCCCCGTCCCTTCCTACGCCGCTGCCGGAAGGTACTGCTGCCAGGCGGGCGGGATGCTTGGGCTCGCTACCTGGATGAAGACTGTTGGACCCGGGGCCTTTGGGGTGTTCTGGGGGTGCATGTGGATCTCGCGGGGGAGGCGGTTGCCCTTGCGGCGGTTGCAGCTGGCGCAGGCGGCGACGATGTTCTCCCAGACGGACTTGCCGCCGCGGCTGCGGGGGATCACGTGGTCGACCGTTAGGCCTGACTTGCGCGAGCCGCAGTACTGGCAGGTCCAGGCGTCGCGGGCGAGGACGGCGCGGCGGGTGATCTTGCGCCGGTGCGCCTCGCGGGGAATGCGCACGTAGCTGACCAGGCGGATCACGTCGGGCCGCTCCATCGTCATGTGCTCGGAGTGGATCGCCCCCTCGCGCCGCTCGAGCAACTCGGCCTTCTCCTTCAGCAAGAGCACAGCAGCCCTTCTCAACGTGCACACGTTGATCGGCTCATACGTCGCATTGAGAACAAGGACGCGTGCCATATTGCTGGGGAATTCTACGCAGTTGGGTAGGAACCCAATATTCGAACCGAATCTGCCTTCGTGCGAAGGGCCGCGATGGCCTCAGCGACGTCTTCCTCGGCGGTTGAGCCCTCTAGGTCGCAGAAGAACATGTAGCGGCCCAGTTCACTGCGCAGGGGACGCGACTCGATCCGGGTGAGATTGATGTCGCGGGAAGAGAACTCGCGCAGGGTGTCGACTAGAGCGCCGGGATGGTCTTCGCCCAGCTCCGAGAAGACGAGCGACGTCTTCCAGATGGCTCCGCTCTCCGGCTCAGTCCCCGCCGGGGCGATCCAGACGAAGCGGGTGACGTTGTTGGCCTCGTCCTCGATCCCCTCGCGCAGGATCGTGCAGCCGTAGAGCTCGGCAGCGCCGATCGCGCCGATCGCCGCCCACGGCTCCCCCGATTCGCCGACCAGACGAGCTGCCTCGGCGGTGCTGCCAACGCTGCGCAGCTCGGCAGCCGGCAGGTTCTTCCGCAGGAAGCGGGCGCACTGGGCGAGTGGTTGGGGGTGGGACAGAACGGCAGTGAACTCGTCCAGCTCGACCGACTCGCGGGCCAGCAGCATTGCCCTCACGGTGAAGTCGTACTCACCGACGATCGTCACCGACTCGGCCTCGAGGGCGAGCGCGTCGAGTGTGCTGCGCACCGATCCCTCGATCGAGTTCTCGAACGGGACCAGCGCTCGCTCGGCCTCGCCGTGCTCGACTGCGAGGATCGCGTCGTGGACGGTAGGCGTCCGCAGCGCCTCGAAGTCTTCGTCGCCGAGAAGCGCCTCGCGCAGCGCGTCCTCGGTGAAGGTCCCGGCCGGTCCCAGGTAAGCGATCCGCATCGAGGACACGGTCGCCGCCTATTCGAAGGCGACCGTGTAGCTGGCCTTGTTGTTCGTGGAGACTTTCTCGCCCGGCACGGTTTCGACGTCGACTTCGAGCGTCACTTCACCTTTTGGCGCCGGCGTTAGAGGGATCAAGGCGCTTGCCGTTTCGCCGACTCCGATGCTTTCTATCGTCCCCTGCAGGGTGCTGCCACCGCTGACGGTGACCGAGACGGTGATCCCATTCTCGGTCGATTCGCCCTGGTTTTGCACCTGTACTTCGACTTCCGGCGTGCCTTCGCTGGTTACTGCGGTGGTCGATTCCGCCGTCAGTTCGGTGCCGTTGACGCTGGTCCCGTACAGGCCTAGTCCGTGTATTCCTCCGGTCGACGCCGCAGTCGAGCCGCTGACCGAGCCGAGGGCGGCGCTGACCGTGGCTTCGTCGAGCCATTCGGTGCCGCCCTGCAAGAAGGTGCTCGGGGGCACGTCGCTACCTTCGATCCCGTTGGCGGCGAGAACGTCGTTGATCTCTGGCCGCACCACGGTGGCGTAGACAACATCGCTGGCCAGCAGCTTCTGCATCTGCCTGGTGATGACACTGGTCGCCTTTGGGGCGCCAACATCCCCTAGCGCCGTGCTCATCTGTTCGGCAATTTCGTCCATCGCGGTGCTGCGCAGGCGGTAGACCAGTTCCAGGGCGTGCTGCGCATCGCTCATATCGCCGGGGGCGCTGAGGCCGTCAACGCGGCTTGCGTAGTTGTCCATCGCGCTGCGGTCGGCGTTGACCTCATTGACGAACTCGGTGACTGAGAGGCTGCCGGGTTCGGCGAGCTTGCCGAAGAACATCTTGCTTGTCTGGTCGGTCTCGTCGACGATCTGACTTACGTTGCGCGCGTAGTCGCTGAGTGCTCGGTTCTTGCGCGCGTCGAGACAACCCTTGACCCCGAGCACGATCAGAATCAACAGCAGCAGGCCGGCTCCGAGAGCGAGGCCACGCCGCAGCAGGATCTGCTGGCGTTCGGGGCGACGGCGTGGCCGCCGTGCGGCCCGTCTTGCGGTGGAATCCTCCAAGAAGCAGGGAGTATGTCGCAGGAGGAAGCGGATTCGCGGCGAAGTGCGGAAGTGCTGTGGTCGGCTCCCTGGTTCTCAACCGCTTTCTGATCGAGCGCCGCATCGGCAGCGGCGGCTTCGGCACCGTCTATGAGGCATGGGACGGTCGCCTCGAGCGGCCGGTGGCGGTAAAGGCAATCGAATCTTCGGGCAGCCGCGGCGGCTCCGGCCGCGTGCTTCGCGAGGCGCAGGCTGCGGCCCGGCTCAATCACCCGGGAATCGTCACCCTTTATGAGATGGGGGAGGAGGACGGCAACGCCCTGCTCGTCACCGAGCTAGTCGATGGCACGACGCTCGCCCAGCTCAACCGCGATGGCACCCTCAGTGACCGCGAAGTTGGCGAGATCGCCGCTGATCTATGCGAGGCACTCGCCCACGCTCATTCTCGCGCGGTCGTTCACCGCGACATCAAGCCCCAAAACGTTCTGGTTACCGAGGAGGGCGAGCCCCGCGCGAAGCTGATGGACTTTGGTGTCGCCCGCCTCACCGACGGCGCGGCATTGACAGCGCCCGGCGACATCGTCGGAACCCTCGCCTATATGTCCCCCGAGCAGGCAGAGGGACAGGCCGCCGGCCCCGAGGCCGACGTCTACTCGCTGGCGCTGATGCTTTACGAGTGCTGGAGCGGCGAGCACCCAACGCGGCGGTCCACTCCGGCCGCCACGGCGCGGGCAATCGGGGGACGCCTGCGCCCGCTGCGGCGTCTTCGCCCGGATCTTCCGCGTGAGCTTTGCGAGACACTCGACGCCTGCCTTCAGACCCGCCCCGATCGACGCCCGACGCTGGAGGAGCTGGGCGAGACGATCGAGGACTCACTCGACTCTCTCGCGGAGCATTCGCCGCACCAGGGACACTCGCTATCCCTGCGTCTTGGAGCAGTTGCCGCCGCCGCCGCCCTGGGCGCTCTGCTCGCCGTCGGTCACGGCCCCCTGCTCCCGTAGGATTTCAGCGGTCTTCCCGCCACCCCGAGCGCCTGCCTCGCTCGCGAAAAGGAGCCACCGATCAGCGTTCTACGCAACCTTGAGAGTCGGATCGAAGGCCTCGTTGAGGGGGTCTTCAGTCGTGCCTTCAGCTCGGAGGTGCAGCCGGTCGAGCTCGCCCGCAAGCTCTCCAAGGAGATGGACGCTCACAAGACGGCCGGAGTCGCCCGGGTCTACGTCCCCAACGAGTACACGGTCTACCTCTCCAAACGAGACCGCGTCAAGCTCGAGGGCTACGAGCGCTCGCTGGAGCAGGAGCTCTCCGGCTATCTGCTTGAGCATGCCCGGCGCCGCAACTACGACCTGCTGACTCGACCAGCGGTCGAGTTCAAGACGGACGAGCGCCTGCGCCTGGGCGAGTTCGGGATCCAGACCCGCCTGGTCAAGCCACCGGCCCGCGAAGGCGAGGGTCCGAGCCAAGGGGAGGAGGGCCACACGATGGTCTACTCGGCGGTGAAAGAGCGCGAGGCGTCGCCGAAGAGCCCGGAGCAACGGGCGCAAGCACTGGTCGCCACCCGTGCCGTCGTCTCGCTGGAGGACCGTCGCTACGTGCTCGATGGTCCCCGGGCCACGATCGGGCGCTCCAAGCAGGCCGAGTGCGTGCTCAGTGACCCCAATGTCTCCCGTCGCCATGCCGAGCTGCAGCGCTCGCCCTCGGGCGACTGGACGATCGCCGACCTCGGCTCGACCAACGGGGTCAAGGTGAACGGCCGTCGTGTCGCCTCGACCCGGCTCAGTCCCGGTGATCAGGTGACCGTCGGTACCACTACCTTCCTGTTCGATATTGAGCAGTGAGGGTTTAGCGCGTGGACTACGCCCCGATCTCAGTCGTTCTCAAGTTCGGCTTCCTTGCCGTCCTTTACCTCTTCCTGTTCTGGATCGTTCGCAGTGCGATTAAGGACTTGCGTCGCACCGTCGCACCCGCGCCTGACGCGACCGGCTTCCACCAGGCACCGGGATTCGATCCCAAGCGCGCTGCGGTCGATGCTTGGCTCATCGCCGAACGCGGCGGCGGTCTCGAGCAGGGCGAACGCTTTGACCTGATCGGCGGTCTCTCGATCGGTCGCTCTGCCGAAGCTGACGTGCGCATCGTCGACCGCTACGCCTCCGGCGTGCACGCAAGGATTTTCAGCCGCGATGGACGCACCTACGTTGAGGACATGAACTCAACCAACGGGACGTTGCTCAACGACGCCACCCTGAGCGGCGAGGCGGAGTTGGTCGACGGCGACGTGGTGCGAATCGGCGACACCGAGTTCAGATACGAGGCGCAGGGGTAGGACGATGCTGCGGATCGACGACCAGGCCTTCCGCTCCGACACGGGGCGCCAGCGCAACGCCAACGAGGACTCATTCTTCGTGCGATCGCCGATCTTCGTCGTCGCCGACGGGATGGGCGGCGCACAGGCCGGTGAGGTCGCCTCGAAAACCGCCGCGGACGCTTTCGACGTCGACCTGCCTGACGGTCCGCCCGAGCAGGTCCTGCGCGAGACGATCCTCAACGCCAACCGCAGCATCCACGAGCTTGCCCGAAACGATCCCTCGCGGGCGGGCATGGGGACGACACTCACCGCTGCGATCGTCAGCGCCGAGCGCGAAGAGGTGGCGATCGGCCACGTCGGCGACAGCCGTGCCTACCGGCTGCGCGCCGGTCGCCTCGAGCAGCTCACCCGCGACCACTCGCTGGTCGAGGAGATGCGGCGCAAGGGCCAGCTCACCGACGCCCAGGCCGAGGACCATCCGCAGCGCTCGATCATCACCCGTGCGCTCGGACCCGAGCCCGAGGTCGAGCCCGATGTGCACTCTGTCTCTGCCGCACCCGGCGATGTCTTCCTGATCTGCTCCGATGGCCTGACGACGATGCTGGGTGAGGCCCAGATAGGAAAACTGCTGTCGCGGGCCACGTCGATGAGCGCCGCCGTGCGTGCCCTGGTCGACGAAGCCAACCGGGCGGGAGGTCGCGACAACATCACGGTCCTTGCTTTCCGGCTTGAGGATGCAGCCGCTCCGCAGCGCCAGCCTGAGGGCGCAACCCTGATCGGACCCTCTGCCGAGGAAGCAGGCTTGACCGCGACTGAGGTGCGTCGACGCGCCGCGGGTGCGGCTGCTCAGCAGCGCCGCGAACAGCTCGCGGAGAAGCCCCCAGGCCGCCGCTTGCGGCGGACACTCAAGGTCCTCGGCGTCCTGGTCGTCGTCGCGGCACTCGCCTTTGGCGCCTGGTATGGCAGCCACCAGATCTGGTTCCTTGGCACCGATGAAGGGGGGAGGGTGGCGCTGTATCGCGGCCTCCCGTACGAACTCCCCTTTGGCGTCCAGCTTTACACGGAGCGCTACGCGGCCCCGATCCAGACCGCAGCGCTGTCACCAAAGCGACGCGAGGCTGTCACCGGACATGACCTGCGCTCCCGCAGCGACGCGGTCTCGCTGGTCGAAGACATCGAAGAATCGCAAGGGGCTCGGTGAGCGCTCGGAACCGGGAGCTAATGGCTCTCGTCCCGGTCGCCCTGCTGCTGACGGCTGGCTTCGCTGCTGTCTTCGCCCAGGAGAATTCCCGCCTCGACAACGTCAGCCTCATCTACGGCGCCTACTTCTTCGCCCTCTGCCTTGCCACGCACATATACCTGCGTGTCCGCCTGCCCAAGGCCGACCCCTACCTCTTCCCACTGGCGGCGCTGCTGATGGCCCTCGGCCTGGTGATGATCTACCGGATCGACCCAACCCTTGCCCGCGACCAGGCCAACTGGTTCGTGCTCGGCCTGGTTCTCTTCGCGCTGACTATCCAGTTCCTGCGCGACTACGACGTGCTCGAGCGCTACCGGTACACGATCGCCGTCATCGGGCTCTTGCTCCTGCTGGCTCCCCGGCTCCCCGGCATCGGCCAGCAGGTCAACGGTGCCTACCTCGGGGTCAAGCTCGGCCCGCTCGCTTTCCAGCCAGCCGAGTTCTCGAAGATCTGCCTGGTCGTCTTCTTGGCCAGTTACCTGCGCGAGCACCGCGAGGTGCTGATCGTCGGCGCCCGCCGTGTCCTCGGCGTGACGCTGCCCCCGCTCAAGCACTTTGGGCCGATGCTGGTCGTCTGGGGCGCCTCGATGTTCATGCTCGTGGTGATCCGCGACCTCGGCAGCTCGCTGATGTTCTTCGCCGCCTTCCTAGCACTGCTCTACGTGGCGACCGGGCGCTTCTCCTTCGTCGTCATCGGCATGGCGATGTTCCTGGTTGGCGCCTGGTTCTTCGCCTCGACCGTTCCCCACGTCCACGACCGCGTGGAAATCTGGCTCAACCCCTACGCTCACCCGCACAAGAGCGGGTACCAGATCCTGCAGTCGATCTTCGCCCAGGCCGACGGCGGGCTCTTTGGCAAGGGGTTCGCGCAGGGGCTGATCACGGTTCCGGGCACCAACGACGCGCTGCTGCCGGCGGCCCAAACCGACACGATCTACTCGCTGATCGTCAACGAGCTCGGCCTCTTCGGTGCCTGTGGGGTCATCCTGACCTACCTGCTGATCACGGCGCGGGGCTTCAAGATTGCCCTGCTCGCCGCTGACGGCTTCTCGAAGCTGCTGGCGACCGGCCTCACCGCGGTCTTCGCGATCCAGGCCTTCGTGATCATCGGCGGCGTCACCAGGGTGATCCCGCTCACCGGGGTCACCCTGCCCTTTGTCAGCTACGGCGGCAGCTCGATCGTCGCCAACTTCGTGCTGCTGGCACTGCTGCTGCTGGTCTCCGACCGCGCCCGGCGCGAGTCAGGGCAGGCCGAACGTCTCGGCGGCCTCGCGCTGGAGGGCCGGTGAACCGCCAAATCGTCAAGCTCTTTGGCCTCGTCGTCGCGCTCTTCGCGGTGCTGATCGGCTTCACCTCGTACTGGTCGGTCTTCGACGCCAAGGCGCTGAAGGAAAAGGACGCCAACGCGCGCCCCCTGCTCGAGCAGCAGCAGATCAAGCGCGGCCGGATCCTCGCCGCCGACGGCACCGTGATCGCCCGCTCGGTGCCGAAGGGCCACGGCGCCGGGCTGCGCTATGTGCGGCGCTACCCCGAAGGCACGCTCTACGGGCACCCGATTGGCTACAGCTTCGTCGACGAAGGCGACAGCGAGTTCGAGCAGTTCCACAACGACGAACTGGTCGGCAATGAATCGGAATTCAGCTCGATCCTCGACCAACTGAGCGGGCGCAGCCAGGAAGGCAGCGACATCGTCACCAACCTCGACCCGGCGGCGCAGAAGGTGGCACTCGGCGACCTCGAAGCAGCGGGCTACGGCGCCGTGGTGGCGATCGAGCCGCAGTCCGGCAGGGTGAAGGTGCTGGCCTCGAACCCGCCCTATGACCCCAACCGGGTGCCCTACGAACTCTCGAAGCTGAACACGAACGAAGCCGAAAGGCCGCTATACGACCGCGCCACCCAGGGGCAGTACCCACCGGGCTCGACCTTCAAGGTGGTGACGGCTGCGGCGGGTCTGGAAAGCGGGGCGATCACGCCGGAGACGCAGATCGACGCGCCGGGGGAACTCGAAGTCGAAGGGACGCCGCTGCGAAACGATTTCGGCATCAGCTGGCCGGGGGCGACCCTGGACACGGCCCTGACCAACTCGGTCAACACCTGGTTCGGCCAGCTCGGCCAGCGGCTCGGTGAGGACACCCTGTTCGAATACATGGAACGCTTCGGCTTCAACTCGACTCCAGCGATCGACCTCCCCGCCGACCAGGTCTCCAAGAGCGGGGTCTACGACGCCGAAAAAGAAGAACTGCTGGGCCCCAACGACCCGGTTGACCTCGCCCGGGTGGCGATCGGCCAGGAGCGCCTCGTGGTGACGCCGCTGCAGATGGCCGAGGTGGCGGCGGCCGTGGCCAACAAGGGCAAGCTGATGAAGCCCCAGATCTGGAGCCGCGTCGTCGATCCCGACGGACGCGTGACAAAACGCCTCGCCCCCTCCGAGTACAGTCAGCCGATCAGCGCCGAAACCGCCGAAGAGCTGACCACCGCGATGGAAGGCGTCGTCCGCGAAGGAACGGGTACCAACGCGGAAATTCCCGGCGTGCCGGTGGCGGGCAAGACGGGCACGGCGGAAACGCCCGGCAACAAGGCCTGTGGCGGCGGGGAAGAAGAGAATCAGGCCTGGTTCATAGGATTCGCGCCCGCCGAAGACCCGAAGATCGCGATCGCGGCAACGGTCGAGTGCACCGAAGAATTCGGCAATGACGTAGCCGCCCCAATATTCCGCGACGTAGCCGAAACCATCCTCAACGGTGAATAACCCAACCAGACATCCGTCGCCCGTCGGCCCGTATTCGGGGGGGGCACGGCGTGGCTGAGGTGGCTGAGGGGGCCGTGGTTGATGGGCGCTACCGGATCGTGCAGAAAATCGGCTCGGGTGGGATGGCCGACGTCTGGCTGGCCGACGACACACACCTGCAGCGGCGCGTTGCGCTGAAGGTCCTGCACGCGCGCTTCGCCCAGGACAAGGAGTTCATCGAGCGCTTCCGTCGCGAGGCCGAGGCGGCGGCGGGTCTCCAGCATCCCAATGTGGTGGCTGTCTTCGACCGCGGCGATGTGGAAGGCACCTACTACATCGCCATGCAGTACCTGGAGGGGCGCTCGCTCAAGGAGCTGATCGACGGGGGGCTCAGCCCCGAGCAGGCGGTTAGGTTGATTCGCCAGGTGCTGGAGGGCGCTCGCTTCGCCCACCGCCACGGCATCGTCCACCGCGACCTGAAGCCCCAGAACGTGATCGTCGACGCCGACAGCAAGGCGACGGTCACCGATTTCGGAATCGCCCGGGCAGGCGTCTCGGAGATCACCCAGGCCGGTTCGGTGATGGGCACGCCGCACTACCTCTCCCCCGAGCAGGCTCAGGGGTTTGAGGTCACCGCTGTCTCTGACCTCTACTCGGTCGGGGTGATGCTTTACGAGGCACTCACCGGCCGGGTGCCATTCGAGGCTGACTCCGCCGTTGCGGTGGCGATGAAACAGGTCTCACAGATTCCCCAGCGGCCCAGCTCGATCAACCCCCAGGTCTCACCTGCTCTTGATGCAGTCGTGATGCGGGCACTCGAGAAGGAACCCGGGCAGCGATTCCAGAGCGCCGATGCGTTCATCGCCGCCCTTGATGCCGCGTTGAAGGAACCGGGAGGGGGACCGGAAAGCACCGCAGCCTTCGCGGCGCTGCCGCCGGTCGTCGCGACGCCAGAGGAGGCAGCCGAGGAGGAGGAGGAACGGCGTAGTCGCTGGTGGCTGCTGGTGCTCGCCGCGGTCCTCGTTGGCCTCCTGGTCGGTTTCGCCCTCACCCGCGACACCAGCACGAACGTGCCCGATGTCACCGGCAATGAGCTCAATGTCGCGATCGCCCTCCTGCAGCAGAACGGCTTCAGCGTCGGCGACGTAAAGAGGGTCGAACGCGAAGCACCGGCGAACACCGTGCTCGAGCAGGACCCGGCGGCTTCGCCCCCGAGCGACAAGGCCTCGCTCGACTGCGCCTTCCTCAGCTTCTTCTGCTCGAAGCCAAAGGTAATGCTGACGGTGAGCGCCGGTCCCGGCAGCGCCAAGGTCCCCTCTACGGCGGGGCTAACCGTCGCCAAGGCCGAAGAATCCTTGGAAGAAGCCGGGTTCAAAGCCCAGGTCGAAACCGTCCACTCCGAAGCCGTGGAAGAAGGGCTAGTGATCCATTCCCAGCCCTCCGGCGGCGAAACCGCGACCCGCGGCACCGATGTCACCCTCACTGTCTCCAGTGGACCGAAGCTGGCGACGGTGCCGGTGCTGGTCGGCACCCAGCGCTCGGTTGCGGTCCAGCAGATCCGCGGTCGAGGATTCTCTCCCAGTGTTGAAGAAACCGCCAGCTCGAAGCCGGCAGGCGAGGTGATCCGCCAGGCTCCCAGCGCGGGCTCCCAACTCCCTGCCGGCTCGACCGTCTCGATCGTCGTCTCCAAGGGAGAAAAGAAGACGACTGTGCCGAACGTGATCGGAAAGCTCCGCTCCGAAGCCGTTGAAGCGCTGCGGGCAGCAGGGCTGAAGCCGGTTGTGCAGGAACAGGAAACCGAAGTCCCGTCGAAAGTCGGCCGGGTCACCGATCAGTTCCCGCCGCCAGGGTCCGAAGTTGCGCCTTCCTCGACGGTAACGGTGGTCGTCGGCAAAACGGCGACCGGGTCGCTCGAATCGGAAACCGGCGAAGAATGAGGGTCGCTGTCCTAGGCGGCGGCCGTTCCTCCGAGCACGACGTCTCACAGCGCTCGGCTGAGGCGGTGGCGCGCGGTTTGGAAGAGGCCGGCCACGAGGCCCTGCGGGTGACGATCTCGCGTCAGGGTTCATGGAGTTATGACGGAAGGCCGGTAGAGCTGGCTCCTGGCGACGGTTTGCTTGGTGCCGACGTCGCTTTTCCCGCCCTGCACGGCCCCTTCGGAGAGGACGGCAGCGTCCAGGGCCTGCTCGAGTGGCTCGACCTTCCCTACGTCGGCTCCGACGTCCTCTCCTCAGCGGTCTGCATGGACAAGTTGACTCTGAAGCGGATCTTCGCCCAGGCTGAGATCCCGCAGGTCGAGTTCGTCGCGGCAGGCGAGCCGGGCTGGCGCCAGCGCTGTGAAGAGATGGGTACCCCGCTCTGGGTGAAGCCCTCTCGCTTGGGCTCGAGCGTCGGGATCAGCCGGGTCGAGAGCCTCGGGAGTGAATTGGATGAGGCGGTCGAGCTGGCCCGCCACCACGACCCGCGCGTGATCGTCGAGGCCTCCGCGACGGGCCGCGAGGTCGAGTGCTCCCTGCTCGGCAACGAGGACGTGGAGACCTCTCACCCGGGGGAAGTCGTCGCCAACGCCGACTGGTACGACTACGAGACCAAGTACCGCGACGGCGGCATGGAGCTCGTCGTCCCGGCGCCGATCAGCGACAAGCAACTCACCCGCGTCCAAGAACTGGCAGGAAGGGCCTTCGAGCTCGGCGGTTGCGCCGGCCTAGCCCGTTGCGACTTCTTCGTTGAGCCTAACGGCACAGTCCTGGTCAACGAGATCAACACTATGCCGGGATTCACTGAGACCAGTGTGTACGCGAAGCTCTGGGGGGCATCGGGAGTCGACTACCCCAGCCTTTGTGACCGACTGGTGACCCTCGGACTCGAACGGCATACCAAAGTGCGCGCTTACGAGTTTTGATACCGCGCTTTCGCTTTCAGGCGAAAGGAGCGACGCCGCCCAGGGATAGGCGTCACTCAGCACATCGGGCCTCTTTTCCGGCTGTTGTCTGCTTTTGGCCGAGAGAATTACAATTCCATTGACTACGTGTTAGGCTCCCCAGTAGTGCGCATTGTAATATTGATCAAAAGGTATTGGGTCATTTGCCTTGCGGTTCTCGTACTCGCCATTATTCTGGCGTTGTTGGTGCTCTATCTTGTCGGCGATCTGAAGCTTGCAGAGTTCCTGGCGCTGGTTGTCGGGGTAATTTCATTTCCCGTGAGCGTCGTCGCCCTCCGCCTAGCAAATCACACGGACCATCTCGTAACGGGGATGGCGAACGGGCAATTCGACCAGAAGACCCCGAGCCTTGAGGGTCAACGTCAGGAAATAGAGAGCGGAACCCTTAACTCCGCTATGGCTATGGCAACCGATGTCAAGGCCCTTTCACGGATTGCCTCTGTAGCGGACGATGACGTGAAGAGCAGGCTCATGAAGGAGTCGGTGCTTCCGGCCATCAAAACGCTTGAGGGTGCAGAGCTTTCACAATTCCCAGTTGTTGAGGATGCTGCAGCCGAGCTGGTGGAAAGCGCAAAGGACTGGGGTGTTCTCGAAGACGAGGTAGATCAGAGCGCGGGGCAACTTGTGTCGGTGGATGATGGGGCGTGGTCTCACGAAGCGGCCAATGACCCATGAGCGATGGAGCCTGGTCCGGCTCACGCCTATGGCAACAGCTTGCGTTTGTCGATCCAATAGGTGCCTTGACGAGCGATCTATATATGAGAGGTTGACGTCACTACGAAGAACTAGCCGCAACACCGGAGATGGTCCATGGCACACATTCCACATTTGTTCGAGTACCTGTTCCATGAGAAGAAGATGGGTGGCTGGATAGCCGCGGGGTGCGCCATTGCGGCCTTTGTGGTTCTTGCATACGCTCACCCATTCATCATCGATGTGCCAGATTGCCCTAAGCAGGCAATTTCCTGCCCGCAGGAATTCAAGCCGGAGACCCTGGTGACCAACCTCATCGGGGCGCTAATGGCTGGCGGTGTCGGTGTGGCGATCGCTATGGTCCTCGTGGATCTGGGTGTCAGCAAAGACACGCTGGGAATCGATGAGTAGCCAGCGCAATGGTACTCAGTCGCGAGGACCAAGTGACGGCCTGGGCAAACTGAGAGATAAGCATCGTCGCTCCTCCCTCGCGCGAGAAGCGTGCGGTCGAACATCATTGTTCCATCTGCAAGCGTCATTCCGGTCTGTGTCGGCCGGAATCGGCCCAAACAATTCATCGAAAAGGCAAGCTCACCTCCTACCATTGGCCCTATAGCCGACAACGACCACGTCAACCCCGGGGACGAAGTCGCCGCTCTTGAAGTGCTGATTCGGGAGCACTATGAACACGAAATCGAGGCCTGTGAGGAGCTGGCTGACTTCTCGGAGAACGCCCTGACGCCATGGGGTGGTCGCACCATTAAGAAGGCAGCGATTGACGATCCGCCGGTAGCAGACGAGATTTTTGCCCTCGGCTTCGCACGCTCGGCCAAGACGTACAAGGCCGCGGTTCGACTTGCCAAGCAGGGCTTCGGGGAGCAGGCGGCCATGCTGAACCGCTCACTTTTCGAGGGAATGGCCGTGGGCTTCTGGGTGCACCACAATGAAGAGGAGGCAAGCGAGCGATTCATCCAGGCGTATACGTATGATCGCTACCAGCAAGCGCGGAGCGTCGAGCAGGCCGGGTGGCTCTCGGATGAGGATGGTCCCTATGGACCCGAAATTGCGCCCGAGGACCTGGCCGATCTGGAAAAGCAGTTCGGCAAATATGGGGAGCGGCCATGGACCGGCCATGCGAACATCCGAGAGCTTGTCGCAGACATCGAGGACTACTGGCCAGAGGATGAACACAGTCTGCTCTGGAACTTCTTGCGGGTTGTGCACCGCGACAATAATCAACTTCTGCATGCCACCGTTTCCGGCCTCGCGAGTGCCGGGAACCGGATGGACGGTGAAGGTATCTACCTCTCGATTGGTCCGTCGCTCGCGCGGATCGAAAAAGGACTATTCGCGGCCTACTGGCCGTTTGCAAATCACCTCGACCTTCTTGTCAAGAGATTCGAGTTGCCGGTGCAAGAGGAGCTGGACGAGATGGTTAGCCGCCAGCAATACGAGTTCCGCAGGCTAACGGCCGACGAGGTCAAGGACGTGGGAAGAAACGATCCGTGTCCCTGTGAAAGCGGAAAGAAGTTCAAGAAGTGCCACGAGGGGCGCCTATTGGTTTAGATGGCGATGTTCTTGTCGAAGCCCTGCAGAGCGCCGCTTCTGCTTTGCGAAGTGCGGCAGACGGCGAGTGGTACTCAGCCCTCCCGGAATCGGTCCACTGCTTGTGTAAACGAACGCCGATCTTGGAAGAGAAAAGCGTGGGCACCGGGGAAGACGATGAGTTTGGAGGACGGAATCCGCGCGGCGACCCTCCGCAGGTTTATTAGCGGCACCACCGGGTCCCTGATGCCGGCCGCGGCTAGGGTGGGCACAGTGAGGGCGCCCAACTGACGGTAGTTGCGGTTGCTGCGCAGCCAGGGATCCTCAGCCGCCACCTGGGTGCGTGTGGTTGATGCAGGTACATGGAAGTCGTCGGGAATCTCGCCGCTCTGACTGGCGCGTTCGAGGCGGCGCAGGAAGCGCCGGCCCTCGGCCTGGCGATCGGGTGGGTAGAGCTCGTGCAGGATTTGTGCTTCGGAGGGGTTGGGCTCGCTGTCGATCTTCTGAGCCTGCGGGGTGCCGAGCACGGTGTGGTTGCCGCCGGGGTTGGTGCCGGCAAGGATCAGATGGGAGACGCGCTGTGGATGCTCGATGGCCAGGCGCTGGGCGACGAATCCGCCCATTGACCATCCAAGCACGTCCGCTTGGGGCAGGTGGATCGCATCCATCAGGTCGGCGGTCGCATTGGCAAGCGAGTCGAAGGAGCGCCCGTGCCACGGCCCGGACAGCCCCAGGCCCGGATAGTCGAAGAGGACTAGGCGGTGATGTCGCGCCAGCAGTCGTAGCAGCGCCGGGTCCCATTCGGCCATCGTCGAACCAGTGCCCGTCAACATCACGAGCGGTGGGCCCTGACCGCGTTCGTACCAGGCAATCCGGGTGTGGTCGGCCCGGGCGAACCGCACCTGGGCTTGGAACGGCTTGGCCGAGCTCTGGCCGCAGCCGACAAAGATGGCCGCTAGGCCCAGGTAGATCGCCAGGCGAGCTCTCACCCGACGCCCACTCAGCGCAGCAGTTCGATATTGCTGATCTCGACCTGGTAGCGGCCGGGCTGGTCGCGAGCTTCTGAGGCCTTGTTGAACCAGAGAAGAAAGTAAGTGGAGGGTTGTGGCACCTTCAGGTCGATCTCCTCGGTCGATGAGGCATCGACGGCCGTACCGACCTGGGCGCCCCATCCGGATAGTTCTTCCGGTGGGCCGGAGGCCGCGGCGAAGACCTCTGCATCCCAGCCGGGAGTTGCGGTGCGGACGATCATCTTGTTCGGGGTTACGGGTGAACTCGTCGTCACGTAGATACCCACTCCCGGGTCGGGCCCTGTCTTCGTGCCGGCAAAGGTGTTGGAGTCGTAGTGCTCGGTTTCCCAGGCGGTCCCGGTCGGGTTGCCATCGACCGCGAGTTCGACCTTGCTGGGGACCTCTTCGCCGTCACCCTCGGGGTCGTAGTCGGTTGCACTGTCGATCTTCACCGGCTTGCCGCTGCCCTTCTCGGCGCCCCCGCCGCCGAATCTGCCGCTCGAGATCAGCTGCACCGCGAGCAGGGTCCCACCTGCGACCAGGAGCAAGGTGACGATCGCGGCCCAACTCCAGCGACCGCGGCGGGAGAGCTTGCGCTTTGGCGGGGGTAGCGCGTCGAGCACACTGGTTGCCTCGCCGCTGGTTGATCCCGCCCTAGCTGCCTCCACCTCAAGCGCGGTCGAGAGGTCGTCGATCATCTCGCCGACGTGTTGGTAGCGCTGTCCCGGGTCCTTGGCTGTTGAGCGCTCGACCACCAGAGCGACCGCGGCAGACACCTCGGGACGCCGTCGCTGCACGTCGGGCAGCTCCTCGTTGACGTGCTTCATCGCCACCCCGACCTGACTGTCGGCTGAGAACGGCACCTGGCCGACGAGCATCTCGTAGAGGACGACGCCGAGCGAGTAGATATCGGAGCGCGGGTCGGCACGGTGCCCCATGGCCTGCTCGGGTGCCACGTAGTCGGTCGTACCGAGGACGCGGCCGGTCGCCGTCATACCGTCTTGCTCAAGCTGTCGTGAGATGCCGAAGTCGGTCAGCTTCGCCCGGCCCTCGGCGTCGATCAGGATGTTCTGGGGCTTGATGTCGCGGTGGACCATTTTGCGCGCGTGGGCGACCGAGAGGCCGCGGGCGATCTCGATCGCGTAAGCGATTGCTTCCTGGGGGTCGAGGGCGCCCTCGCGACCGATCCGCTGCTTCAGCGTTTCTCCTTCGACGTACTCGAAGACGATGTAGGGGTAACCGCCGTCCTCGCCGGCGTCGATCACCGAGACCACATTGGGGTGCGAGAACTTCGCCACGGCTCGCGCCTCCTGGCGGAAGCGCTCGAGCTGCTCGGGCTGCTCGGACATCTCGCGGTGCATGACCTTGACCGCGACCTGCCGGTCGAGTGTCTGGTCCCGCGCCAGGTAGACGGTCGACATCCCGCCGCTGCCGAGCTTCGCCTCCAGCCGGTAGCGACCGGAGAGCACGGTCCCGATCATCGAGCTGCTTGGGCGAGTGTCCATTCAGTGGCGGCGAATCTCGCGCGACCCCTCGGCCGCCGTGCCGATCCGCTTCGCCCCAGGGTAGTGGGGGCGCAGGAGGTCGAGCGCGGCACCCTCGTCCGCGGCAGCGACGATGCAGCAGAAGCCGCAGCCCATGTTGAAGACATCGTGCATCTCGTCGTCCGAAGTCCCGGAGCACTCCTGAATCAGCCCAAAGATCGGCGGCGCGGGCAGTGGGTCCTCGATCTCATAGCCGACGTTGGCGACGAGGCGGAGCAGGTTGCCGAGGCCGCCCGAGGTGATGTGGGCGAGGCCGCGCACCTCGATCTCGGAGCGCAGCAGCTCGACGACCGGCTTGACGTATATCTCCGTCGGCTCGAGCAGCTCCTCACCGAGCGGTCGGCCGAGGCGGCCCTCGGGGTCCTCGCCAAGCGCGATCCCCGCCAGTGTCGAGCGGGCGAGGGTATAGCCGTTGGAGTGAAGGCCGGAGGAGGGGAGGCCGATCACCACGTCGCCAGGTTGCACGGCGGAACCGTCGACGATTGCGTCTAGGGCGACGGTGCCAAAGCAGGCGCCGGAGACGTCGACGCCACGCACCATCTCGCCGAGCTGTGCAAGCTCCCCGCCGGGTATCTCGACCCCGGCCAGTTCCGCGCCGCGCGCCAGGCCGACACCGACTTCCTCGCAGACCGCGGGGTCGGCCCTGTCGATCGCGATGTAGTCGAGCATCGCCAGCGGCTCAGCGCCAACGCAGATCACGTCGTTGACGTTCATCGCCACGCAGTCGACGCCGACCGTGTCGAACCGCCCCAGCTCCTCGGCCACCATCAGCTTCGTCCCGACCCCATCGGTGGAGAGCGCGATCCCGGTCCGCTCATCGAGCGCGATTACGCTCGCGTAGTGGCCCGGCAGCGGTACTTGTCGCGACGGCCGCCCAAGCTGGATCGCCCCCAGGGCCTTGACCAAGCCGGCGACCGCGGAGTCAGCAGCTCCCTGGTCCACCCCTGCTTTTGCGTAGGCGTCGCCGCTCATGCGGGCGATTCTTTCAGGCGCTCGGCCAGATCGGGCGCGGGCTCAAAAATGTGCTTACGCCCTTTCCGTCGCTGAACAAGCAGCCCCCGGTTCTCCAGCTGGTGCAGGTCGGTGCGGGCGGTCTCGTGGCTAACTCGATGATTACTCGCGTGGCTTTCGAACGAGTGGGTGAGGTCGGGGTGGCGAATCGAGTCGGTCAGCAACGCGAGCTGTCTTCCGTTGAGGTAGACGGTGCCTTGGATGAGGCGCTCCATGTCCCGCACCTCCGCCACCTTCCGTTGGAGGTACACGTGTAGATCGTCGATGGCCCGCTCTATCACCTGCAGCTGGTGAATGAGGAAATAGGTGATGTCTCCACCGTCGGTCTCGACTTCCACGAAAGCGCGTGCGTACTGGGAAGGCGCTGCCCGGATGAACCGCGAGATCGGCAGGTATTCGGCCAGCCAGTACCCGCGCTGGCGCATCAGCCAGAAGAAGAGAATGCGCGCCGTTCGACCGTTGCCGTCGAGGAAAGGGTGATCGTAGGCGAGCCAGAAATGCAGAAGGATTGCCCGGATCACGGGATGGATGAACGGCTCATCTTCCTCGCCCTGATTGGCGAAGTCACACATCAAGCGCATGCGCTCTGGCAGCTGCTCGGCCGGAGGGGGTTTGTGGATCGGCTCGCCATCGTCGCGGTCAAAAACGGCGACGCGCTCCTCGTCGGCCAGCTGCATGCGGCCAGCTGCGGCCGGGTCCTTGAGCGTGTTCTCGGTGACGATGCGGTGGAGTTCCAGAATCGCATCGGGATTCAGGCTCTCTCCCATCTCATCCCGCATGAACTGCAGCGCTCGGTAGTTGTTGGCGATCATGCGCTCACTGCGGTCCCTGGGCTTACGCCCGCTCTGGAGCATTTCCTTCGCCGCACGCTGCGAGGTAGACGCTCCCTCGAGCTGGCTTGATCTGATCGCCTCCTCCATCAGCGAGTTGACCAGGAAGCGCCCTCCCGCGAGCTTCTCAGAGGTAACGACTTCGTCCATCGCAACCTCCCCGCTGCAGCGCTGATCGATGTGATGGAGGCTGCGGTCCATCGTGTCGAGCCGGCCGTAGCTGAAAGGCGCCCCGTCGGGATCCGTCAGCGGGATCGGTCGCAGCTCATCGGCCCTCGTCATCTTGAGCTTCAGCCACCACTGCTCGACCGTGAGGCCGGCAGGTGGTTCGAGTCGTTTCAGCTTGTCCCAGTGCAGGTAGCGCCCGCCTGATCGCCCGTCGGCCGAGGCTCTGATCGCTGCGAGGACCTCATCCCCACTCAGCCTCTCGAGCAGCTCGTTCATCGATGGTGCCTGCTCTACGAACATCTCAACTCCAAGTTAATTCCAAGTTTCTCCAAGATTTGGAGTTGTAGCAGAACTCCAAGTTAATTCCAAGTTTCTCCAAGTCTGGGACTTACCTGCTAGAGGCTAGTTTTGCGAGGACAACCAAGGCCAAACAGGCCCGGTAGGCCGCGTACGGCCACAGCGCCCGGTCGCGCTCTACGAGCTTGATCAGCCGTTGCGAGGCCAGGGTCGAGGCAAAGGAGGCGCCGACGCCGATCGTCATCGTGCGGCGTAGCTCCGGCGAGGCGCCGCGCCGGCTGAGGCGGATGCCCTTCAGTGCGGTCGCGCCGACGATGATCGGCAGCGCGATCGTGCGCGAGAGCAGGTTCGCCTGGTCGCGGGAGAAGCGCCGCCAGCGCGCCGCCGCCAGTGTGATCCCGTTGCGGGAGACGCCTGGGGCCAGCGCTGCAGCCTGTGCCATGCCGAGCGCGAGGCCATCGGCTGCGCTCGCCTCACCGCGCCCGCGCAGCTGTGGCCGGGTGTCGGCGAACAGCATCGCCGCTGCGCCGGCGAGCAGACCGTAGGCGGTTGCGCACGGACCACCGAGGCGCTGCTCGATCTGCCGCTCGAACTTGTAGCCGACCACCGCTGCGGGGATGAAGGAGAGCGCCAGGACGACCGCGCCGCGGAGGTCGAACTCGCGCAACTCTTCGGCGATCAGCTCGCGCTGGCCGATCAGCAGTGCCACCGCTGCCCCCGCGTGCAGCGCCACCTCGAAGCTCTTGCGCACCTCGGGGTCGATCTTCTCCCAGTCCCACCCCGCCAGCCAGGGGATGAGGACGATGTGAGCAGAGCTGGAGACGGGCAGCAGCTCTGCCGGCCCCTGAACGATGCCCAGCGCGACCGCGCGTCGGGCCGGGATCCTGCCCTCGGCTGCTGCGCTCAAGCTCCGCTCGAGCCGGCCGGCTCGGCAGCCGCGCTCTCGTCGCCGGGGCCACCGCCGCGCCGTCGCTTGACGATTGCGTAGACGACCAGGCCGACGATCGCCGCTACGACGAGGTAGTCGAGCACCTGCAGGTGGTGGCGCCACTGCTCCCAGTTGTCGCCAACGGCGCGGCCGATCAGGGCGAAGCCGAGCACCCAGGGGAGCGAGCCGAGCGCGGTCAGCCAGGTGAAGCGCCAGAAGGGCATCTCGGCGATGCCGGCCGGCAGGGAGATAAAGGCGCGCACCAGCGGCAGTAGGCGGGCGAAAAAGACGGTCGCGTCGCCATGGCGCTTGAACCAACTGTCGACCCAGGCCAGGCGCGCGGGGCTGATGTGGATCAGCTTGTTCTTCTCGAGCAAGTCGACACGGCCGTAGTAGCCGATCGCGTAAGTCAGCCAGGAGCCGACCATGTTGCCGGCCAGGCCGGCCAGCGTGACGCCGAGCAGGGTCTGGTCGCCGTTGGAGACGCTGAAGCCGGCGAAGAGCATCACCGCCTCGCTGGGAATCGGGATGCAGGCGCTGCCGGCGGTCATCAGCAGGAAGACCCCGGCCAGCCCGGTGGATTCGATCGTGTTGACGCAGAAATCAACGATCGGCCCGGTCAGGTCCGCGTAGAGGAATGGATGCAGCATGAGAGAGACCCGTGATCCTAGAGCGTCCGCCCACTAAACTCGCGGTGCTCCCTATGCGCCGGTTGAACCATCCCGTCTACCGCAACCGGGTCCTCCAGGTGTGCGCCGACGGCATCCTCATCGCCCTCGCCTTCTACCTGGCCTTCCGGCTGCGCTTCCTCGACCAGAGCGACCTGCCGCACCGCTACTGGATCCTCTTCGCCCAGTCAGTCGGCTTCGTCGTCGTCGCCAAGCTGGTCGTCTTTGCCGCCTTTGGGCTCTACCAGAAGTGGTGGCGCTACGTCAGCGGTCGCGACTTTCTACAGATCGTCCGGGCCGTCACCGTCTCCAGCGCGATCCTCGTCGTCGCCTTCACGGTGATTCGACCCTTCGCCCACAACCTGCCGCGCTCGGTTGCGGTGATGGACTTCATCCTCACCCTGATGCTGATCACCGGCGCCCGGCTCGCCGTGCGCCTGATCGTCGAGCGACCCTCGCACTCCGCCCGCCTCCCCAAGCACGAGGTGTTGGTGATCGGGGCCGGTTCCGGGGGGCAGATGGTGGTGCGCGAGCTGCAGCTCAACCCCGACCTCGGCGCCACCGCGATCGGCTTCGTCGACGACGATCCGCGCAAGCGCGGGATGCGGATGCTCGGCCTCAAGGTGCTGGGCTCGACCAAGAAAATCGCCGCGATCCTCGACGAGACCCATCCCGACGAGGTGGTGATCGCGATCCCCTCGGCGCCAGGGACCCTGCGCGCCAAGGTCGTCGCCGCCTGTCGCGAGCGCGAGATTGGGGTTCGTACCCTGCCGACCGTCTTCGAGCTGCTGCGTGGTGGCGTCCAGCTCAACAAGCAGCTGCGCGAGGTGCGGGTCGAGGACGTGCTCGGCCGTGACCCGATCGTGCGCGAGCTCGACCGCGTCGGTGCTTACCTGCGCGACCGGATCGTCCTCGTCACCGGCGCCGGGGGATCGATCGGCTCCGAGCTTTGTCGCCAAATCGCCCAAGTCAAACCGCGGCTGCTGGTGATGCTTGACCACGCCGAGGACAACCTCTTCCAGATCGACCGCGAGATGGTCGAGGAGCGCCATTTCACCAACGTCGAGGCAGTGCTTGCCGACTGCAAGGAGCCGAGTCGGATGCTGGAGACGATGCAGCGCTTCAAGCCCAGCGTCGTCTTCCACGCCGCCGCCTACAAGCACGTGCCGCTGATGGAGGCCAACCCGCTCGAGGCCGTGCGCAACAACGCGATCGCGACCAGGATTACCGCCGAGACTGCTGCTGCCTCTGAAGTCGAGCGCTTTGTCCTGATCTCTACCGATAAGGCGGTCAACCCGAAAACCGTGATGGGTGCCTCGAAGGCGATGGCGGAGTGGATCGTCGAGTCCGCCGGCCGCAAGCATCCCGGCACCCGTTTCGCCAGCGTCCGCTTTGGCAACGTGCTCGCCTCTTCGGGCAGCGTCGTGCCGATCTTCCGCAGTCAGATTGAGCGCGGCGGCCCGGTCACCGTCACCCACCCGGAGATGACCCGTTACTTCATGACCATTCCCGAGGCGGTGCAGATGGTGATCCGCGCGGGCGACATCGGCGCCGGTAAGGGCGAGGTCTTCGTCCTCGACATGGGCGAGCCGGTGCGGATCGTCGACCTCGCCCACAACATGATCCGGCTTGCCGGTTATGAGCCGGAGACTGACATCGCGATCGAGTTCACTAAGCCGCGAGCGGGCGAGAAGCTGCACGAGGAGCTTTTCGGTTTGGCCGAGAGCGAACAACCGACCGCGGCGAAGAGGATCCGCCGCGCTGTGCGCGAGACGCCGCTTGACCCGGACTGGGTGGAGTCGACACTGAACTCGCTCGAGCACCTGGTGCTGGCCGGCGATGAGGCCAACCTCGCCCAGCGGGTGGTCGAGATGATCACCGCGCCGGGCGGCGACGCGGCGGCAGTCGTCTACGACGAGTAGCCTCTCGCCCCCACTTGGAGCTGATCAAGGAAATCGGCGCCTTCGCTGGCTTGGCTGCGTTCATCGGCCTCGCCCTGCTCGCCATGCTGGCTTTCTCCCAGGCCCGCGACATTCGTCGCCTGCGCGAGTGGGCCGGCTCCGCCCCAGAGCGCGACGCCGAGCGTAAGGAGTCCACCTCGGAGATGGCCGCCAAACGGGCCGAGGAGCTGCGGGCGCTCGAGGAGGCGCGGACGGCTGAGCATGCCGCGGTCGAGCAGCGCGAGGAGAGGCGCAAGCGTCGCGAGGCGGGCCTGCCGGAACTGACCCGTGGTGAGCGCCTGCGCGAGGGACTCTCCAGCTTCGGTGCGCGACTGGCGGAACCGCGCTACCTGGTGGTTGCCTTCGTCGTCGTCATTGCTGTCGTCGCGGGCGCCGCCTACCTCGTGACGCAGGGGTCCGATAACGCCGACGGCAAGGGCGGCCACGGCAACAAGTCCGGGGCCGTGCTGAAGCCGGCTGAAATCGAAGTGGCGGTGCTAAACGGCACCGCCGTGCCCGGGCTCGCGGCACAGTACGGCAACAAGGTCGAGCGCAAGGGCTTCCAGCTCGGCCCGGTGACCAACAGCAGCACCAGCTTCACCGAAAGCGTCGTCATGTTCAAGCGCGGCTACGCTCCCGAGGCGCACCGAGTCGCCGCCGCGCTGGGGATCTCAAAGGTTCAGCTAATGAGCGCCGACATTGCCTCGGTCTCCGGCAACGCCCAGGTAGCGGTGATCGTCGGCGAGGAAAATGCCACGACCGGCTAGCCGCTGGGCCGGCCTGGTCTTCGCCCTCCTGGTCCTCGCCACGCTCGCCGCTTTTGCTTGGTCTCAGCGTGTAAAGCGCGACCCGCTGGTTTTGGACCGTGTCACCCTCAAGTCACCGCGTTACCCGGCGTCGCCAGGAGTAAGGCCGCCGACGCGTCCGGCCTTCACACCGAACGACGACTGCCGCTATGACCTGGAGCGGATCCGCTTCCGGGTCACGCAGAGCGACCACGCGACGGTCCAGGTAGTGAAGCCCGGCGGCAAGCTAGTCATCACCCTGGCTCGCGACGAATACCTCAAGCGCTACCACTTCTTCACCTACTACTGGGACGGTCGCACTCGCAATGACGGGATCGCGCCGCCCGGCCGCTACAAGCTGAGGGTCAAGCTGCTCGGCCAGGAACGGGTGCTGGTGCCGCCGGGGGCAATCCGGTTGCATGACGCAAAGCGATCCCCGCTCAAATCCTGTGACGAAACGGCGAGAAGGAGCAAGGGTTGAGCGAGCTCTTCGCAGGTGCAGGGATGCTGGTAGGTGCGGCAGCGGCAGCCGGAGCGATCTTGCTCCCCGCCGGTCGCCTGCGCGCCGCCGCGATGTTCGCCGCGCTTCTTCTCTTCCCGCTTCTGATCCTCGGCGATCAGTGGCACTCCCACCAAATCGTCGACCTGCGCGACCACCCCTCGCGCCTTGTCGCGCTCGGCTTGCTTGCCATCGTCGCCTCGGCGGCTCTTGGGGCCATCTTCACTCGCTGGCCGATCGTGCTCCCCCTCGCCATCGTCGCTGCGCTGCCGTTCCGGGTGCCGCTCCATGCGGGAGGCGATACCGCGAACCTTCTGGTACCGCTGTACCTGGTCATTGCGGGCGGGGTGCTGGCCTTGGTTGTCAGGGACTGGCGCTCTCGGCCGGCGGGTCCTGTCGCTGCAGGGGACCCACCACCCCCTGCGGTCGCTAAAGCGTCCTCGGGGGTGGTCCCCCCTACAGCGCCACCCGCCGGACGGGCAGTTGTCTGGCTGCCGAGGGTGCTTGCCGCGGTCGTGGTCCTGTACGCCGTGCAGGCGCTGTACTCCGAGGACTTCTCGAAGGGGCTGCAGGACGTGTGCTTCTTCTTCGTCCCGTTCAGCCTGGTGTACGGGCTACTGCGCGACGTCGAGTGGGATCGAAAGCTTCTAGTCCTCGTGTTGTGGGTCGTCGCCGTAGAGGCGGTGGCCTTCGTAATCGTGGGATCCGTCGAGTGGGTGACCCGCAGCCTCTTCTGGAATGACCAGGTGATCCGGTCGAACGAATTCCACACCTACTTCAGGGTCAACTCGGTCTTCTGGGACCCGAACATCTATGGGCGCTATCTGGCGCTGGTGACTGTTGTGGCCATGTCGGCGCTGCTATGGGCACGTGAACGGCGGGCTCTCGCGTTGCTGACAGTGCTCGTCGCAGTCCTCTGGATCGGCCTGTTTTCCACCTTCTCGCAGTCGAGCTTCGCCGCGCTGCTGGCGGGCCTGGCAGTCCTTGCCGCATTGAAGTGGAGCTTGCGCTGGACTCTTGCCGCGGTCGGCGCCTTCGTCGTCATCGGCGTACTGGTCGTCTTTTTGGCGGGTGGCAAGGCAAGCTTCGACCGCCTCAACATTGACACCAGCGGCCGTGCCAACCTCGTCTCCGGCGGCATCCACCTCTTCGCCCAGCGCCCCGTCTACGGCTACGGCTCGGGAAGCTTCCCCAGGGCCTACCGCGAGCACGTCAAGACCAAAAAAGCTCCCGTCTCCGTCTCCCACACCGAGCCAATAACCGTCGCCGCCGAGCAGGGCCTCCTCGGCCTGGTTGCCTACACAGCTCTAGTTCTGACAGCCCTGTGGACCATGGCTACCAACCTTCGTGCCCCGCTGTCCCGCCTATCCGCCCCTCGCGCGGGTGGCGCTGTAGGGGGGACCACCCCCGAGGACGCTTTAGCGACCGCAGGGGGTGGTGGGTCCCCTGCGGCGACAGGACCCGCGCGCCAACAGCCAATAGCCCGAGCAGCAGTTCTCGCAACTTTCACAGCCCTAATAGTCCACACGATGGCCTACGCAGGCTTCTTCGAGGACCCAATCACCTGGGTCCTCCTGGCAGCAGGCACCTCACTCGCAGCCGCGCAGCAACGTAGGGTCAGCACGTGTCGGGATACCTCCGCCGCCTAGCGACGACCGGCGCCGCCTACACGGCGGCGAGCATCTTCTCGAAGCTGATCGCGGTCGCGCTGCTGCCGCTCTACACGCGCTACCTCACCCCGGCCGACTACGGAGCCGCCGAAGTGATGTTCGCCGCCGTCGTCTCGGTCAGCATCCTCGTCCGCCTCGGCTTGATCGAGGCCCTGCTGCGCTTCTACTACAAGGACGACGAGGACCCGGCTCGGGTCGTCTCATCCTCCTTCGCAGCGTTGTTCTGGGTCTCCACGGCGGCCGCGCTCCTCGCCCTCCCCTTCGCCGGCCCGATCTCCGAAGCGCTGCTCCCCCACCCGGCCCCCGACCTGGCGAGGATCTCGATCGGCGGCCTCTGGGTGCTGACCATGTTCGAGTTCCTGCTCACCCTCTTCCGGCTCGAGGAGCGCGCCCGCGCGTACTTCGTGACGACGATGCTCAGCGTGTTGGCGGCGATCGGCCTCACCGTCGTCCTCGTCGTTGGTAAGGGGGAGGGCGCCAAGGGCCTGCTGCTGGGCAGCTACGCCAGCGGCGCCGCCTTCGTCGTCGGCCTGATCTGGGTCCATCGCCGTCGCCTCTCACTCTGGATCGACCGGGCCCTGTTGCAAAGGCTGATGCGCTTTGGCTTGCCAACAATGCCGGCGGAGCTCTCGCTCTACCTACTCAACTTTGTCGACCGGATCATCATCGTCCGTACCCTCGGCCTCGCCGAGGCCGGTCTCTACTCACTGGCGGTCAAGTTCGCCCAGGGAGTCAATGTCCTTGTCCGCGGCTTCCAACTCGCCTGGCCACCGCTGGCCTACTCGATTCGCGACGACGGCGAAGCCCGCCGCACCTACGCGGCGGTGGTCACCTGGTTCACCGCCGGCTGCGCCTTCGTCGTCGCCGGCATGTGGCTGCTCTCGCGCTGGATCGTGCGGGCGCTGGCAGCGCCGAAATTCTTCGACTCCTACGAAGCGATCGGCTTGGTCGCCACCGGCGTCACTCTCTACGCCCTCTACATGGTCTTGGTCGTGATCCTCGGCCGGACTGGCCGGACCGAGTTCAACTTCCCTGCGACCGCTGCCGCCCTTGCCGCCAACATCGCCCTCAACCTCGCCCTCGTACCGCCCTTGGGCATCGTCGGTGCCGGCCTCGCCCTAGTGGCCTCCTATCTCGTTGTATTGGTGCTGATGTACGGCTTCACCCAGCGACTCTTCTCGGTCCCCTACGAATGGGGGCGCCTAGCCCGGATCGTCCTCGTCTCAGCCCTGTTGGTTGGCGGGGGAGAGCTGCTGCTGCCAACGGATGGCTTCGGTGGCCTCGCCGCCCGAATCGCCGTTTGGCTCGCCTATCCCCTGGCCCTGTTGGCAGTCGGCTTCTTCACCCGAGATGAGCGCACCTGGCTAGCTCGCCTCCGTCATCCCGCTGAGCTAGCCGCAAGCTTTCGCGCCCTGCGCCCCGCTGCCCCAGGCGTCGATGGATCGGTTCCGGAGGCCTACGAGGCAGAGCTCATGGACGAGGACTCGCGTCTCTAACAGCCCGGTCCCGAATGCTTTCACCGCGACTCGGGAACAACGCTTGGCGGGCGTGCGCCCAGTAGACCTTGGCGGGGCGCTTGGGTAGGACGGCGGCGGCGAGGGCGCGGAGGGCGTAGGTCCAGGCGGTGAGCAGTCGTACCGCCAGTGCCGGGCCACCCCCATGGTGCTTGCGCATGTAGAGGTCGCGATTGCGATGGAATTCGACTATGCGGGGCAAGCCCACGGCAAGATCGGTCGAGAGCTGGTCGTGGTGGACGGCCTCGGCACCTGGGACGAAGAGGCTGTGCCAGCCCGCTTCTGAAAGCCGCTTGGCGAAGTCGCACTCGTCGTAGTAGACGAAGAACTCGGGATCCATGTAGCCGATCGCGGTCGCCGCCTCGCGGCGCACAAGGAGGGCGCTTGACTGGGCCCAGTCGACAGGGCGGGTCTTGTTGCCCTTGCTCTGCACGGTCAGCCAGCGATGCAGGAAAAGCGCTCCGGTGAGGGCGGTGCTCACACCGGGGAAGCGCCAGGCGCACGGCACCGGGGTGCTGTTGGAATCCAGCAGTTGCGCGCCGGCCGCTGCGGCCTTCGGATCGGCATCGAGCGCCGCGACGAGTGCCTCCGACGCCCCAGGCCGCAGCTCCGAGTCCTCGTTGAGCAGCAGGCAGTAGCGGCCCTTGGCCTCGCGCATCAGGGTCGAGTCGTTCTCGGCCTTGCCGGTCCTCTGCTCGAGCGCGATCAGGCGGATGTCGCCGCCCCGCTCTCGTACCGCCTCGGCGGACCCATCGGTCGAGGCGTTGTCGAGGACGAGAATCTCTCGCTCGATCGCGGTGGGGTGGGTGCGCTCGATCGCGTCGAGGCAGGCGAGCAGGTACTCGCGGCCGTTCGTGTTCACTACGCAGTAGGAGAGCGTGGGCGCCAAGCGGGTCACCATAATCGCCCGTCATGAAGGTTCAGCTTCTCGACCCCTCGGCCTTTACGCCGCCGTATGACCGTGCGCTCGCCGCCGCGCTCGCCCGTGGGGGCGCCGAGGTCGAGTTGCTGACCAGCAGGTTCCTCTACGGGTCGGTGCCAGAGCCGCAGGGATACCGGGTGCGCGAATGCTTTTACCGCCGCACCGCCGCACGCGGCTTACAGGCTTCGGGCCGCCGCGCCTTCAAGGCCGCCGAGCACCTGCCCGACATGCTGCGCCTGCAGCGTGAGATCGACGCCGACGTCGTTCACTACCAGTGGTTGACGATGCCGGGCTTGGATGTCCGCCTGCTTCCTTCCAAGCGCCCACGCGTGATGACTGCTCACTACATCCTGCCCCCGTGCCCCAGTCGGCGGCAGACGAGAAGCGCCCACCGCCTCTTCGGTCGCATGGACGCCGTCATCGCCCACTCCGAGCATGGCGCGGCCCGGCTGCGCGACGAGGTCCGGGTTGACCCCGACCGGGTCCGGGTCATCCCTCACGGAGCCTTCGACTACCTGACCAGCCTCCCCGAGGAGAAGCAGCTCCCAAAGGAACTCGAGGGTGCCGAAGGGCCGGTGATCCTCTTCTTCGGTCTGCTGCGTCCGTATAAGGGTCTCGACTCACTGCTGACCGCCTTCCGCAAGGTGCAGGGAGCGGAGCTGTGGATCGTCGGCAACCCTCGGATGGACGTCGAGCCGCTGCGCCGCCTCGCCGCCGAGGCGCCAGGCCGCGTCCGCTTCCTCACCCGCTTTGTCGAGGACGCCGAGGTCCCGCCGATCTTCCGCCGTGCCGACCTCGTCGTCCTCCCCTATCGCGATGTCGAGCATTCCGGTGTGCTCTATACGGGCCTCGCCTTCGGCAAGCCGCTCGTGCTCAGTGCGGTCGGCGGCTTCCCGGAGGTGGCCGCGACCGGCGCGGCGCGGCTCGTGCAGCCCGACGACCCAACCACCCTCGCGGTGGCGCTGTCCGAGCTGAGCGGCGATCCGGCTGCTCGCGAGCGCCTCGCCGCGGCCGCCCGCGAGGCGGCCAGGGGGCCCTATTCCTGGGACGCGGTTGCGGCCCAGACCCTCGCTCTCTACGAAGAGCTGCTGGAGTCCAGTCAATGACCTTGGTCGCCATCCTCTTCTGGCTCAGTGCTGGCCTAATCGTCTACACGCACCTGGGCTATCCGCTGGCCCTGCGCTTGCTGCTAGCGCTCCGCCGCCGCCCGACCCTGAAACCGGGTGTCTGGGAGGAGTTGCCGCGGGTCTCGCTTATCGTCGCCGCCTACGACGAGGAGGAGGTGATCGAGGCCAAGGTCGCCAACGCCCTCGCTCTCGATTACCCGCGCGAGCGGCTGGAGGTGATCGTCGCCTCCGACGGCTCCGTCGATGCCACGGTCGACCGGGCTAGGGCCGCCGGAGCCGGCATCGTGTTGGAGCTTCCGCGGGCCGGCAAGGTCGCCGCCCAAAACGCCGCCGCCGAGAAGGCGACGGGCGAGATCCTCGCCTTCTCCGATGCCAACAGTGTCTGGAGCGACGATGCCCTGCGCCACCTAGTCGAGCCCTTCGCTGACCCGGCAGTCGGCTACGCCTGCGGCCAGGTCCGCTTCCTCGACCCCGAGGGCGGCAACCTCGAGGGCGCCTACTGGCGCTACGAGATGAAGATGCGGGAGATGGAGTCCGGCTTGGCCGGAGTCACCGCCGGAAACGGCGCGATCTACGCGGTGCGAGCGGACGACTACATCCCACTAGCCCCGTCGGGCAGCCACGACCTCTCGCTCCCCTTCGCGCTGGCCAAGCGCGGCCGCCGTTCCCTCTACGTTCCCTGGGCGACCGCCGAAGAGAAGATGGCGCCGACCCTGGAGGGCGAGTTCGCCCGCAAGCGGCGGATGATGGTCGGCCTCTGGGACATCGTCGTCGGCGAGCGAATGATCTCCCCCCGTGGCTACACGCCCCTCTACGCCCTGGAGCTTGCTTCACACCGCCTGCTTCGCTACCTCAGTCCCTTTCTACACCTGCTCGCTTTCGTTACGAACCTGGCGCTGCTCGGCCAGGGCGGCGTCTACGTGGTCACCTACGGCCTCCAGCTCGCCCTGATCGCCGCCGCGATCCTCGGCGGCCAGTTCCACGGCCCGCCCTTTCGCATCGCTCGTTACTACGCGCTGACTACCCTCTCGATCGCCGCCGGGCTTTGGGATCGCTTTCGTCAAGGTCCGCCAGCGACGTGGGAGAAGGCCCCCGGCACGAGGTAGCGATGCCCCGCTTCTGCGACATCGCGATCGCGACGCTGGCCCTCGTCGTATTTTCGCCGCTGCTTTTGGTCGCGGCGCTGGCAATCAAGCTGGGCAGTCGCGGGTCGGTGCTCTACCGGCAGCGCCGGGTCGGTCGCGGTGGCGAGGAGTTCGAGATGCTGAAGCTGCGCACGATGATCGAGGGCTCCGACCCGGTCGGCGTCGGCACCGTCGTTACCCGCGACGACCCCAGGGTCACCGCTGCCGGCCGGGTCCTGCGCCGTACCTCGCTCGATGAGATCCCCAACCTGCTCAACGTCCTACACGGTGAGATGGCGATCGTCGGCCCTCGTCCGACCATCCCCGCTCAGGTCAAGGACTACACCCCACGCCAGCATCGCCGCCACGAGGTCCAGCCCGGCATTACCGGTTGGGCCCAGGTCCAGGGTCGCGCCGGCATCCCTTGGGAGGAGCGGATCGAGCTGGACGTCTGGTACGTCGATCACCGCAGCGCAGCGCTCGATGCGCGCATCCTGCTCAAAACCCTTTGGCTGCTTGTCACCGGGCACGGCCTCGCGCCGGACTAGGGTTCGCGAGATGAACGATAGGCCCGAAGTGAGCTTGCGGCGGTTCAAGCTCAGCGATGCCGCCGCCGTGCACCGCTGGTTTAACAACCCTGAGGCGACCGCCTCGCTGATGGAGCAGCGTGAAGGCTTCTCGCTTGAGGAAGCAGAAGCCTGGGTGAGCCGGGCGCTGGATGATTCGGGCGAGGACCGCAAGTACGCGATCGCGGTCGAGGGCTACGAAGAGCCGGTCGGCTTTACGGCGCTCTACGGACTCTTCCGCCAGACCGCGCCGGAGCTGGGAGCGCTGATCGGCGACGACGTGCGCGGCAAGGGCGTCGGCCGTCGGGCTGAGGCGCTTACCCTGGCCAAGGCCTTCGATGAGTTCGACGCACACCGCGTCTACGGCCGGATTCCGGCCCGCAACGAGATCGCCAAGAAGACCGTCGCTGGTCTTGGTTGGAAACACGAGGGAACGATGCGGGCACACCTGCGCCGCGAGGGGACGTCTGCCGACGATTGCGAGATCTGGGGCGTTCTGCCCGACGAGTTCCGCGCCGCCGCGGCCGACCTCCTCCGGTGAGCGGGCCGGCCGCCACCGCTGAGTTGATCGAGGACCGCGGCGAAGCCGCGGCCGGTGAAGACTTCTTTCGCTCACGCCCCTTCCTCGACGCTGAGGAAGTCACCCACACGCTGCGCATTACCTCTGGAGAGGTCGAGTTGGTAGCTCCGTTGATCGTGCGCAAGATCGGAGACGGTCCCGAGCGCGACGCAGTTTCCCCCTACGGCTACCCCGGAATCGCCAACTCACTCGCCGCAGCGCCCTTCGACCCGACCGAGGTTGACTTCTCAGCCACCGACTTGGTCACGGTCTTCGTTCGCCACACGCTCGCCGAGCCGCCGCTCGCGGGTGCTAGCGAGCGCAACGTCGTCCAGATCGCCGACCCGGCGCTGCCGACGAAGAGCCGCGGCAGCGACCGCAACCAGATCAACAAGAACCTACGCCGCGGATACGAGGTTCGACTCCTCTCCGGGCCGGACACGACCGCTGCCGACCGCGCTGGTTTTCTCGCCGCTTACGAGCAAACGATGCGCCGCACCAGCGCTGCTAGCCGTTACTTCTTCACGACTACGTATTTCGATCGCATCCTCAGCTCGGCGCAGACTTGGCTTGCGCTCGCGCTGTCCCCCGACGGCGAGGTCGCTGCCGCCTCAATAGCGGCTCGCAGCGATGGTTACCTCCACTACTACCTCAGCGGCAGCACCGATTCCCACCTGCGTGACTCGCCGATGAAGAACGTCCTCGCGTCCTTGGGCGAGCTTTCTATTGAGCTGGGGCTTCCGCTCAACCTCGGCGGCGGCATCGTCCGAGGCGACCGGCTAGAGGAGTTCAAGCGCGGCTTCGCCAACCGCGAGCAGGTCTGGCACACCTCAGAGATCGTCTGCGATGAGGCCGCCTACGCTCGCCTCTCCGCCGGGCGCGCCGCGGGAGCCTTCTTTCCCGCCTACCGCGCTTAACGCCCTAGTTGATCGTCGGTTCCTTCGGCGTCGGCCCGGTGAAGGGGAACCCGGTGACCGGCTCGCGGCCGTGACCCCATGTCCGTGCGCCGAAGGCGCGGATCGCGTCGAGCGTGATCGCGCCCTTGTATTCGTTGCAGCCGATCAGCTTGCGCCAGGCAGTCGCCGCCACTTTGTAGGGCATGTTTTCGTTGGGGAAGAGGAGCGTTGCCCCGTACATCGTGTCGTAGAGGCCGATCAGTTCCAACTGGTCGCTTTCAGGCAGATCGGGGCTGTACTGGATCTCCAAACGGCCGTGCTCCAACGAGTGGACGAAGTCGATTTCCTTCGGCATTTCGCTGTAGGCGCCGTCCGCCTGCTGGAAGGGCGGTTCGACGTGGTTGCCCGTGGTCGGCGGATTCGTCGAGTAGTTCGGCGTCGGCGACGTCGGCGGGATGTGTGTGTGCCCTTGTTCTGGGATTTCGAGGCGGAGATCGCAGCCGGCCTCTTTGGCGGCCTTTTCGAGGTTCGTTACTTTCGGTGGCGGCGGCGTAGTTCCGGTCCGCGTCTCCGGCTGGACCCCGTTGGTGGAGCCGGTCGCCTGGGCGATGTGGGCCTTGCCACCGTCGTTCTTGTTTGATGCGGAGACGACGAGCGCGACGATTCCGGCCAGCACTGCCAAGCCGACGATCCCGGCCAGCCCGTAGCCGATCATCAAGCGCCGCCGCTCGGACCCCGCCTGCTCCTTCTCGCGTTCCTGCCGGGCCTGGCGGAGCCGCTCCCTCTCTTCCTCCCTGCGATTCGCCATCTGAGGCTAGGCAGTTTACTCAGAGGGACTCTGCCAAGTCACCTGTGCCACCGCGCCGCCTCTCCCATGGCCGCGCCGCCCGTAGGGCGCCGAGCACGGCGCGGGTCGCTGGAGCCCGGTTGAGCGCATAAAAGTGGATGCCGGGAGCACCAGCGACGAGCAACTCCGAGCATTGCTGCGCCGCGTAGGCGACACCGAGCTCGAACTCCGCCCGCTCGTCCCCTCCAGCGGCGCGGAAGGCTTGCTCGAGCCGACTCGGGATCGAGGCATCGCAGAGTTTGCAGATCCGCTCCGTCTGGGCGAAGCTCGCCACCGGGATCACCCCGGCCAGGATCGGTACGTCGATACCCGCGTCCCGAGCCGCTGCGACGAAGTCAAAGTAGACCTGGTTGTCGAAGAAAAGCTGGGTGATCAAGAACGATGCTCCCGCCTCGACCTTTGTTTTCAGGTACGCCAGGTCGGTCTCCAGGTCGGGGGCCTCAGGATGGACCTCGGGGAAGCAGGCACCGCCCACGGTGAAGTCCCAGCCGGAGCCGATGAATGCGGTCAGCTCGGCGGCGCTGCCGAGCCCGCCCTCAGGCTGGACGAAGTCCTCCTGGCCGCGAGGTGGGTCGCCGCGCAGAGCGAAGACGTTCTCGATCCCCGCCGCCGCGATCCGGTCAAGCGTCGCGCCGAGACCCTCGGCAGTCTCGCCGACGCAGCTTAGGTGCGCCATCGTCTCGTAGCCAAGCTCGTCCTTCAGCGCCCGGGTGATCTCGACCGTCCCCTCGCGGGTCGAGCCCCCGGCGCCGTATGTCACCGAGACGAAGTCAGGGTCCAGCTCGCGCAGCGAACGCGCCGTCGCGAACAGCGCTTCGGTCGCCTCCTCCGTCTTCGGCGGGAAGAGCTCGACCGAGAAGGTCGGCGCTTTGGTGGCGATGATCTCGTCTATCCGCACCCGAGGAGGGTAGCTACGCGCGCGCTCTTCGGCCGTCTACGCGTTCCTGGAAGAAGCCCTGGATGTCCTCGAGCCGTTTGCCCTTGGTCTCCGGGACGGACCTCCAGCAGAAGGCGAGGGTGAGCAGTCCGATGCAGCCGTAGAGCCAGAAGGCACCGCTGCGGCCGAGTGCTTCGATCAGCAGCAGGAAGGTGAGCGAGACAATGAAGTTGAGCAGCGTCGGGCCCTCCTCCGGGACACCTCAAGTCCGTCAGTCATCCCAGGCCGACCGTATATGGGCTTTCGGACATGGCTATTTTCCGGAGTTTGCGGGAACGTTTTCGTTGCCCCCCTGGTAGTGCGCACAGAGGCGCGCTACCTTCGCTTTGCGACTGGAAGAGGCGGTGTCCGCGGAAGCCCACCGGAAACCGTCTCGAAGGTGGCGCGACGAGCTTCAACGCGCGAAGGCTACGCGCGGGGCAGGCAACCGAGCGTCATCGCCAGTCGCGTTTTTTGTGGTTGGCTTCGACACCTCTCAGACAACGCAGGGAGATCCGTCTGAGGGGATATCTATGTTGGCTTTGGCTGTCAGCACCTGCCCTCGACAGCCCGCGTGCCGGGACGCAGTTCGGGAGTCGGGTGTTGTTGGTGCCCCGTGAGTACCTCCAGCAACTAGCCCGCCCACTCCCATACCCTGTGCTTGATGAGCGGGGAGCTTCGCTATGAGCGTGTCGGCGCGGCGGCTGTGCTGACGATCGACCGGCCGCAGCGGCGTAATGCAATTGACGCCACGGCGGCCGAGGCGTTCCGGCAAGGGCTGAAAGACTTCGAGGCCGACGAAGAGGCCCGCGTGTTGGTCCTCACCGGCGCCGGCGGCGCCGCCTTTTGCGCTGGTGCCGACCTGAAGGCGATGGATCTCGATGTCGACCATCCGGATGGGCCGATGGGGCCGACTCGCCTGACTCCCTCCAAGCCCGCGATCGCCGCGATCGATGGCTGGTGCCTGGCGGGGGGTGTGGAGCTGGCTCTCTGGTGTGACCTCCGCATCGCCACCCCGGCTTCCACTTTCGGTCTCTTCGAGCGGCGCTGGGGTGTTCCCTTGGTCGACGGCGGCACCCAGCGCCTGCCCCGCATCGTCGGCATGGGTAGGGCACTGGACCTGATCCTCACCGGCCGCCCGGTCGAGGCCGAGGAGGCGCTACGGATCGGCCTCGTCAACGAGGTCGTTGCCCCCGGCGCACATCTGGAGCGAGCTCTTGAGCTGGCCGAGCGGATCGCTGCCTTCCCGCAGGAGACAATGTTGGCTGATCGTCAAGCCGCAATCGAAGGCTTCGGCCTTCCCCTTACCGATGGCATAGCCCTGGAGCACAAGCTTGGTCGCGAGACTCTCCACGTTGCGGTCAAGGGAGCTTCTCGCTTCGCCGCGGGCGCCGGTCGCCACGGCGAGGGAGTCTGAGCTTCCGCCCGTTACTTGTTTCGCGTAACCCGCCGCATCTCTATCTCAGCCTCCTCAGGGCCGAGGTAGGGCATCAGTACCGCGAAGACGAGATCGGGCAGGATGCGCTGGAGCTCAGGGCCTCGGCCGGCGCGGATCTCGTCGAAGATCATCGAGGTGGCTCCACCGATCGCGAAACGAGCGGTGTCCGGCGGTAGTTCTTCGGACTGGCTGGAGTAGTCGCGGCCCTCCTCGAGGAAGGGGGTAAAGCGAGCTAGGGCCGCCCGGTAGCGGGCCCGCGCGTCATCTCCGGCGGCGGTCACCTCAACCATCGCCATCCTCGCGATATCGGCCTCGGCGGCGAGCAGCTCCACCAGGGCGCCGATGCCGACCGCGATCCGCTCAGGCCACGGCTCCCCGGCAGCGGACTCGAAGGCACTGGTGACATGGGCGACGAGGACGTCGATCACGGCGTCGTAGGCCTCGAGGAAGCAAGACGCCTTGTCGTCAAACATCTCGTAAAAGGTCGCGCGCGAGACCCCGGCAACCTCGATCACGTCGGTGACCGTTGTCGCCTCGTAGCCCTTCGCTGCCGCCACCCGAACCATCGCCTCCAGCATCCGCTCGCGTTGTGAACGCACTACGTAGGCGCGAGGCAGGCCGTGGCGGCCGCTCGGCAGCCGCTCTGGATTCGAAGTGGAGGGCGAATCCATCTCAACTCAATGTAGGGCAGCAATGGCGCCCTGTCCAACGCCACTCGCGTTCCTGTTGCGACCCTGGCCACGGCGTCCAATCGGAGCTCGTTGGTGCCTACGCCGCGGACATTTGAGCAGCGGCGAAGCGGGTCAGATACTGGCGGCCTGCATCTCGGCCTCAGCTGCCTCAGCGCCGAAATAGGGCAGCACCGCGCAGTACATGAACTCGGGCAGCAGCTCGCGGAACCCCTCGTTTGCACCTGTCGCCAGCCGGGCGTGGACGATCGCGTAGATGCCCGCGACGATGCCCTCCGGGGCGATCGGGGGCGGCGATTCGCCCTCGCCCGAGAAGTCGCGGGCCGAATCGATGAAATCAGCAGCTCGTTTCATCATCTCGGTGCGTCTTTCAAGCGGCTCGGGGCCAGCTGCATGGACCTCAACGATCAGGGCGCGGCCTACGTCCGGCTCCCTGTCGAGGGCCTCCAGAAACGCCCCAAGACCCGCCCGCAGCTTCCCCTGCCAGCTCTCCTCAGATGCTGCCGCCGCGATCACCAGTGCCTCTAGACGGGCTACTCCGAAATCGAATGCCTCGAGGTAGCAGGCGTCCTTATCTGGGAAGTTGTCGTAAAAGGCTTGGCGGTATAGGCCGGTTCGGGCTAGAACGGTACGCACGGACGCACCGTCGTACCCGCTCGACCCGACCGCACCGAGCATCCCCTCCAGGATCCTTTCGCGCTTGGCTGAAGTCACCGGCTTGAGTTTGGGTTCGTTGGGGAAGACCATCCCGGTGGCGCCGATCCCCTCGGCCCCCGTCAGGACTTTGGGTGCGGCCTGTTTTCCCATCCGATCTGTCCTCTGCTCGATTAGGGGAACAAGTTGTCTGGAGCTCGGTACTTTACCGGTATCTGATCCTTACGTCCAGATTGGAATAAGAAACTCACGGGGGTACTCTGGATCGTGTGGCCGATCGCACTCCCCAAGTAGCAAGGGCGCTGCCGGGAAGACACCAGCTCTCACGCGAGTTCATTGTCGAGCACCAGCGCGCGCGCATTATTGCCGCGCTCGCTGAGGAGACGGTTGAGAAGGGCTACCGCGCCGTCACCGTCTCCGACATCGTTCGTCGCGCTGGTATTGCCCGCAATACCTTCTACGAAAACTTCTCCTCCAAGGAGGACTGTTTTCTCGCCGCCTCCGAGTATGCGGTCGAGTCGGCGTTGACCCGTGTCTCTGATGCCGCTGCCAAGGTGGACGACTGGCCCACCAAGGCCTCCGTTGGCATCGCTGCCTTCCTCCGCTACGTAGCCAGTGAGCCCGCACTCGCCCGCACCTGCATCGTCGAGGCTCTCTCGGCGGGCCCAGCCGCGGTCGATCGCTACGAGCGTTCGATCCAGGCTTTCGTGCCCCTTTTTCAGTTGGGCCGCAAGGTCTCGGCGAAGGGTTCAGATCTGCCGGAGACCCTCGAGGAGACGATCGTTGGAGGGATCTTCTGGATCCTTTACCAGCGCATAATCATGGGCCAGGTGGAACAGATCGAGGGACTTCTTGATGAGCTCGTCGAGTTTTCGCTCACGCCGTACTTGGGTGCCGAGGCCGCCAAGCGGGTGGCTGTTGAAACGTCCGCCGGGGCCGCAACGGGTTAGTCCCAAGGCAGGGGACCCGGGGGACCCATGACCTAGTGCTCGATGTCGAGATCCGCGAGCGTTCCGCGGGACATGAGCGCAAGCGCATCCTCGATACCCTGGTTGAGATCGGCGCTGAGCGGGGCTACGCCGAAACCACAATCGTGACGATCGTCGAGCGCGCAGGCCTCGACCGTTCAGCCTTCGACCGCCACTTCCGCAGCAAGTACGACTGTTTCCTCTCGGCCTGGCAGGAGATCAATGAATCCTGCATGCGCGAGATGCTGGAGGCCTATAACAGCCATGAGGACTGGCCCGATCGATTGCGCGCCGTGGTCAGCAGGGTCGTCGAAGGACTGCTCGCCGACCCCCGTCGCGCCAGCTTTGCGATCGAGGTGCTCGCCGCTGGTGATGCCGCGCGTGCCCGTCGCGATATGACGATGCGGGTGGTCGCCTCGCTGATTGACGCCGGTCGAAATGAGATGGAGGACCCCGAGGCGGTCTCTCATACGACCGCCGAGGCACTAGCCGGCGCGGCTTACGGGCAGATCTACTCCTGCGTCGCCCGCGGTTATCCGGAGGAACTACCGAAGCTAGTTCCGCAGCTAATGTCGGCTGCAGTGATGCCTTATTTGGGTATTAATGCGGCTCTAGCTGAGCTTGCACAGGGTTTTATTCCAACGGAGCGGTATCGTCGCGATGTGGCCAAAAAACGCACCCCCGCTAAGCGGAGAGAGTCAACCGAGAGTGCCGAGGGCTATCCGCCGGAGTTGGCGCGCCTACCGCCCGGCCGACACGGCCTGCCGCGCGAGTTCGTCACCCACAACCAGCGTGAGAGGCTGATCGCTGGCCTCGCCGAGGCGGTTGCCGAAAACGGATATTCGGGCACGACGATCGCCCACATCACCCGTCACGCTGCAGTTTCTCGCCGCACTTTCTACGAGCATTTCTCCAGTAAGGACGAGTGCTTCGTGGCTGCTTATGACACGGTGATGTCAGAGCTCAGCGAGCGCGTCTCGGAGGGTTTCAAGGAAGCAAGCGATTGGCCGCACGCGGTGCGTTCGGGAATCGGCGCGATGCTCGCCTTTCTTGCCGCCGAGCCCCAGCTCGCCCGCCTCAGCATGGTCGAGGCCCTCGTCGCCGGTCCTGTCGTGATCGAGCATTACGACGCCGCGATCCAGAGCTTCGTCCCTTACTTCAGCAGCGGGCGCGAGGGACGCCCGCCGGAGGTTCTCGCTCGTCTCTCTCCAACCACCGAGGAGGCCCTCGTCGGTGGCATGGTCTCGTTGATCTCTCGTCGCATCATTGCCGGCAAGGCCGAGGACCTCGAGGAGCTCCTACCCGACCTGGTCGAGTTCACCCTCACCCCATATCTGGGCAGCCACGAAGCCGCCAAAATCGCTCGGGAGAAGGACTGAGCGACAGAGCTCGCTCGCCCACGTGGCGGCTTCGCTACGGTGCGGCGATAGTGAACGAGTCGCCGAGAAGGAGGTCGAGCCATGACCGATGACCGCACCCGCTGGCTGGCGCTCTACGTGCTCTGCGCGGGGATGTTGATGATCGTCCTCGACGTGACCATCGTCAACGTCGCCCTGCCGACGATCCAGGACAGCCTCGGCTTCTCCCAGAGCAGCCTCGCCTGGGTCGTCAACGCCTACCTGATCCCCTTCGGCGGCTTGCTGTTGCTTGCCGGTCGGCTCGGCGACCTGCTTGGACAGCGGCGCATGTTCCTGATCGGCCTCGCGGTCTTCACTGGCGCCTCGCTGCTTTGCGCCGCCGCCGAGAACCAGGCGATGTTGATCGGTGGGCGGTTCTTCGCCGGGGTCGGCGGCGCGATGGCCTCAGCCGTGATTCTCGGCATGATCGTGACCATGTTTCCCGAGCCGCGGGAGCAGGCGAAAGCGATCGGCGTTTACGGCTTTGTAGCCTCGGCCGGCGGCTCGATCGGGCTGCTCCTGGGCGGCGCCCTGACCCAGGCGATCAGTTGGCACTGGATCTTCATCATCAACTTGCCGATCGGCATTGCCACTGCCTACGGCGCCTTGCGCCTGGTCGACGGTAGGCCCGGGATCGGCTTCAAGGCCGGCGCCGACATCCCCGGCGCCGCTCTAATCACCAGCTCACTGATGCTCGGCGTCTACACGATCCTCGGCATCAACCAGCACGGCTGGGGCTCGGCACAGACGCTGATCCTCGGCGCGATCTCGTTCGCCCTTGGCGCCGCCTTCGTCGCTCGCCAGGCGCGGATCGAGAACCCGCTGATGCCGCTGCGACTCTTCCGCTCGCGCAATGTCGCCGGCGCCAACGTGATCCAGTCGCTGTTGGTTGCCGGCATGTTCGGCATGTTCTTCCTCGGTGCCCTCTACCTGCAGCGGATCCTTGGCTACGACGCGCTGCAGGTCGGCCTCGCCTTCCTGCCGGCGACGATCGTGATGGGGACGCTCTCGCTCGGCTTCTCGGAAAAACTGATCATGCGCTTCGGCCCGAAGACAACGTTGATCCCGGGAGTGATCGCGGTCGGCATCGGCCTGCTGCTCTTCGCCCGCACCCCGGTCGACGGCACCTACCTCACTGACCTGCTGGCGCCGATGCTGCTCGTCGGCCTTGGCGTCGGCACCGCTTTCCCCTCACTGATGACGCTGGCGATGTCGGGGGCGACGCCGGAAGATGCTGGACTCGCCTCTGGCCTGGTTAACACCAGCATGCAGGTGGGTGGTGCGATCGGGCTGGCAGTGCTGGCGACGCTAGCCACCCAGCGGACCGACAGTCAGCTCGCCGACGGCGCAGGTCAGCTCGCCGCGCTCAACTCCGGCTATCACCTCGCCTACATCGTCGGCGCGATCCTGGTCGCGATCGCCACCGTGATCGCGGTGGCGGTGCTGAAGCCGGCGCCGATGCCGAGCCACGAGATGGCGCCGGCCGAGGCGGAGACCGCCCGCGAGGGCGACCCCGCCTACTCCGAGGCCTGAGCTCACGGAACGGTTTCAATCGGGGAGGCCGCCGAGACGGCGCTCGATGAAGCGGCGCTCTACCGGGTTGGTGGTCAGCTCCAGTGCCCGTCGGTAGGCCTCCCCCGCCTCGCCGAGCCGTCCGAGCCGGCGCAGCAGATCGGCGCGCGCAGTGTGCAGCGGCTGGTATCCGTCCAGTCCCTCGATCGCGTCGACCAGCTCCAGACCTCGCTCCGGCCCCTCGCACATCGCCACCGCGACGGTCCGGTTGAGCTCGACCACGGGGCTCGGGGAGATCTCTAGGTGCCAGGCGTAGAGGCGGGCGATCCGTGCCCAATCGGTCTCCGCCGCGCTCGCCGCTTCCGCGTGGACGGCGGCGATCCGGGCCTGGACCGTATACGGCCCGGCAGGGCCACCTGCCGCCGCTTCGCGCGAGAGCTCAAGCCCCTCGGCGATCTGCTCGCGGTCCCAGAGCGAGCGGTCTTGGTCTTCGAGCAGCACCGCTTCGCCACTTTCGTCGACCCGTGCCTCGCGCCGCGAATCGGTGAGCAGCATCAGGGAGAGCAGGCCGCGCGTCTCGGGCTCACGCGGCAGCATCGCGACCAGGACGCGGGTGAGGCGGATCGCTTCGCCACTCAACTCGGTGCGCACCAGCTCCTCGCCGCTGCCTGCCAGGTAGCCCTCGTTGAAGACCAGGTAGAGCGTCGCCAACACGGCGGTCAGGCGTTCGGGCATCTGCTCGAGGACCGGTACCTCGTAGGGGATCCTGTTAGCCGCGATCTTGCGCTTGGCACGGACGATTCGCTGCGCCATCGCCGGCTCGCTACTGAGGAAGGCGCGGGCGATCTCGCCTGTGCTGAGCCCGCCGAGACTGCGCAGGGTCAGCGCCACGCGCGCCTCAACCGCCAGCGCCGGGTGGCAGCAGGTAAAGATCAGCCGCAGCCGGTCGTCCTCGATCTCACCGAGTCGCTCCCCCGGCGCTGCCTCGGGTTCGGCGTGCAGCGCTTCGAGCCGCTCTAGCGTCGCCACCTTGTCGCGCAAAACGCCGGCTCGGCGCAGGCGGTCGATCGCGTTGTTGCGGGCGACTTGGGTGATCCAGGCGCCGGGGTTGGCCGGCACCCCCTCTCCCGGCCAGCGCTCCAAGGCGACGACGAAGGCCTCCTGCACCGCCTCTTCGGCGAGGTCGAAGTCGCCGGTGACGCGGATCAGCGTCGCGACCGCCCGTCCGGACTCGTACCGGAAGGTGCGGTCGACGACGCTGTCGCGAGCGACGGCTACGAGCGCTCCGCCTTTTCCAGGAGTTCCTTGCCCCCCGTCACCATCGGTCGGATTTCGACGTGGTTGCTGGTGAAAGGGATTTTCTTTGCCCAGGCGAGCGCCTCGTCGAGGCTCTCGACGTCGATTACCCAGAAGCCCGAGAGCTGCTCCTTGGTCTCGGCAAAGGGCCCGTCGGTGACCAGCGGCTCCCCATCGCTGTAGTGCACGGTGGTGCCGGTGGCGCGCTCCTGCAAGCCGGCACCGAAGACCATCGCCCCGGCCTCGGTCAGCTCGGCGTTGAACTGGCCCATCTCGGCGAGATTTTTCTTCACCTCGTCGGGGGTGACGTCCTCCCAAGGACGCTCCTCGGCGATCAAAGCAAGCATGAATTGCATCGGGTTCCTCCTAGCTCGTGAGCAGCGCCAATCGCCGCCCTCACCCTAACGACGAATGAGACCCAGCCAAATCGACACCCCGACCAACTCTCGCCTGACTTCGCCTTTTTGGGGGTCTATGCCCCGGAAAAGGCGAAGTCAGCGGCTTTTAGGCGGCAGGGCTTGGGAGATCTGGGCGGGGTCTTCTAGTTGGGGGTAGTGGGCTAGTTCGGGGAGCTCGGTTACCGGGACGCTTGGGCGTAGCTCACGCAGCGCTGCCAGGACATCGGTTGTCGCCACCCGGTCGCGCAGGCCCCAGGCGAGGCTGAGCTTGCCCGGCCAGTTGCGAATCGCCCCGTGCCAGCGCTCCGCGTACTTTTCGCGCTGGTCCATGTAGGAGATCAGGCGGTGGCCGAGGGTGCGGCCCCCGTTGTGGCAGATCAGCGACCACTGGTCGGCAGCCTCCTCATCGTTGAGCGGATGCTCGTCGCCGAAGACTGAGCCAAACTGCTGGCGGAAGAGGCGCTCGCTGGAGAGCCGGGCGAAGAGCGGGCCGAGGCGGCCGCGCAGGAGTCGCTGGCCGAGGATCGGACTTGCTGCTTCCAGCACCATGCTGCCGTTGAAGAGCAGGATGCCGGCGACGTCCATCTCCAGGCGTCCCTCGAGGTCACGTGCCATCAGCTCGTTCGCCACCGAGGTGCCCATGTCGTGGGCGACGATGAAGACCTGTCGCCCGTCCCCGTGGCGTCGAACCATCTCTTCTGCGAGGTCCGCCTGCCAGAAGAGGCTGTAGTCGTGTTCGCGGGGCTTCGCCGAGAGGCCGAAGCCGAGGAAGTCGAAGGCGAGCACGTTGCGCCCCGGTATCTCCTCCAGCAGCAACCGCCAGTCATAGGAGCTGGAGGGGAAGCCGTGCAGGAGCAGCACCAGCGCCCCCTCCCCCTCGCGGCGAAATGTGTGGATCGGGTAGCCGCGGAACTCCTCGCTTAAGCCCCCCTGCTCCCAGGCCCGAACCCGTTCGGTCAGCGCATCTGACATTGGCCACACCCGGTTGGGGTCAATCTCCGAAGCGCTTGACGAAGTCGAGGGACTTCTCGGCGACCTCGCGCCAGCCGTGGTCGATCGTCAGCGAGTGGCCGCGGTTCGGCATCTCAACGTGCTCGGTGACGCCCGGGTTGTGGCTCTGCTTCTTAAAGGCCGCCCTGCTCATCGCTGGCGGCACCGCGTGGTCGTCCTCGCCGGTGAAGATCAGCAGCGGCCCGCGCTCGGGGTTCTTCGTGTCAGCCTTGGTCTCGGCCCCAGGGTTGAAGTTGGCGAACGCCGCCTGAAAGATCGGCTTGCCGGGCGCCGCGACGTGGAACTCGTCGTAGAGCTTTCGCGCCTCGTCCTCGGGGACCGCGTTGGCCCAGCCGTAGCGGAACTGGTCGAAGCTGAGGGTGACGGCGCGGCTGTGGTTGAGTGGGTTGCCCAGCACCGGCATCGTCGTCCGGATCGCCGCCAGCGGCAGCGGCAGCACACCTTTAAACGGGGCCGGGTTGACCGCGACCGAGACAGCCGAGAGACCGCGCCCAGCGAGGATCTGGGTGATCAGGCCGCCGAAGGAGTGACCGATGATCGCTGGCTTGCGATCGAGCCCGCCGATCACCTCGGCGAAGTGATCGGTGACCTGGACCACTCCCTTGCCGGCGAAAGCTTCGGGATTGGCCCGCGCCGCCTCGACCGTTTCGGGATCGTCGGGCCAGCCAGGCGCCAGCGGCGCGTAGCCGGCCGCCTCGAAGAGGTCCATCCAGCGCTGCCAGCTACTTGGCAGCAGCCAGAGGCCGTGGATGAAGACGACCGGCGGCTTCCCGCTTGCGTTCGTCTTCTCGACCTGTGCTGCCTCGTCCTGCGTGATCGTCGCCATCTCCCTAGCCCTCCCAGGTAGGTGTGGTTTGCGATCAGCCAGTGTATGGATGGGTGGGTGTTTCGCCTTCCGAGCCGAGCAAGTCGAAGCCGTCGGGGGTATTGAGATAGTTGGGACCGCGGCCGGGAGAGTCGGTGTGGCCGTACTGCCAGACGATCTTGCGGGTGTGGGGGTCGATGATGACCATGCGATGGCGGTAGTCGTCGTTGACGGCGATGTCGCCGCCCGGCAGCCGCTCCGCGAGGCTCGGGTGGTTGAGCATCCCCCGTCCCCAGGAGGGGTGGTAGGACCAGAGGATCTTTCCCCTGCGGTTGAACTCGTAGAGGCCACCGGGGCTGGTGTAGTCGGCGACCAGGTAGCGGTCCGGGCCCAGCTGTTGGGGGTCGGAGGGGTATTCGATCGGCAGCTGCACGCTCCAGACGAGCTTCCCAGTACGGGTGATCTCGTCGATGTAGGAGCCGTTCACCTCTGAGACGAGGATGTTGCCGTCGCGAAGGGGCGTGTCCCCGTTGGGAGAGCCGAGCGCATGCGGCGGTTCATGTTCGCAGCGCGAGGGTTCGCCGAATTCCTTCAGCACCTTCTTCGCCTGGGAGACGATCAGCACCCGGCAGTTCTGCGCGTCGGCGACCGAGACGGTCCCGTCGCGCCAGAGGTAGGCGTCGTCGGGCTCGTGCAGGTAGCCGAGTTCGGAGCCGGCCACTCCCGGGTGGCCGTAGGACCAGAGCAGCTTGCCCGAGGGGAAGGCGATCTGGACGATCCGCTCGTTCTGCTCCTCGTTGGAGATGATCTGCGTGCCGCTGTGGGTGAAGAAGGCGTCGTCGGGGAAGTAGAAGCCGCCGGACGGGGCGGGGTGGGCGTGGGACGGGAAACGCCAGAGCACCTTCTTGGCTGCGTTGACGACAAGCAGGCGGTTGTTGCCGCGGTCGGCGATCAGCAGACGGCCTGAGAATGCCGACGGCGGACCGTTCTTCGAGGCAGCGGTCGCCGAGGCTGTCGTTTCAGACTTTTCGGCCGGAGGGGCGACTCGGCGCAGGTGCAGAATGACGACGCTGCTCAGCGTGGTTCCGTTCTGTGCCTTGCCGCCGATCAGGTAGCCGGTGGAACCGACCGCCACCGCCGCGGCGCCTGCGACCGGGGAAGGGAGGCGCCCGGCCAGCACGAGTCTCCGGCTTGCCGGCTCGAAGCGCCAGATCCGGTCGCTGATGCCGCCGCCGGTATCGCCGCCGAGGACGTAAATGGAGCCGCCGAGGACGAGCGCGCTTGCATGGGATAGGGGCTGAGGCATGTGGCCGATCACGTGGGCCGCGCCAGCCTGCGGATCGACTTCCTGAATCGCAGCGCTCGTGCCCCCGCCCGCGGTCTCGCCGCCGAAGGCGTAGACCTTGGCACCCAGCGCCGCCGTTGCCATGTAGCGGCCTGGGGCGGGCAGGGTGGCGACCTGACTGAAACTGCGACCGTCTGCCGTGGCGAGGACAGAGTCGAGGGGCGCCGTCCCGTCGTAGCCACCGAGCACGTAGGCACGGCCGCTGATCGCCACCGCGCTGAGGTCGGAGCGGAGGGTCGGGAGCTGGCCAACGGTGCTTGCGACCGCTCCGGAGGCCACTTTCCCGTCCGGCGCCGGCAGCGCTTGCACTTCGCCGCTGCTGGTTTCCGCGCCGCCTCCGAAGACCAGAATCCGGTTGCCGAGAACGGCCGCGGCGGCGTCGTGCAGCGGCCCGGCCAGGCTGCCAGCTTGACGCAGTTGTCCGCTACCGGCATCGAGCGCAAAGACCCCGCTGACTGAGGATTCGCTGGAGTCAAGGCCACCAAGGATCAGCGGCCCGGCGGGTAGGGCGACCGCCGACTCAGCCGAGATCGGCGCCGGCAGCGGCGTTGACGCCTTGGCGACAAGGACTGTCCGCGCCGCCGGGTCAGATCGGCTCACTCCGCCTTTACCGCCGGATGAGCCCGGGTTGCCGCTGCCGAGTACGACGATCGCCACCACGATCACGATCGCCGCAGCGAGCAGTGGCAGCAGTCTCCGCCTACGCCGGTCGCGCGCACGTGCGGCCCCTCCGCTCCCGCGGCGGGATCGGTCGGACCGTTTATCCACACGGCGAGAATGCGACGGAGGCGTAAACGCTTTCTAAGTGCGACTTGAGAGAAGTCTCATCGTCCGCGCCCGCGGTGGAGCCACGGCGTGAACTCGGACTAGAAAGCGAAGATCAGGCTGCAGACGGTGCCGGCGACGATGCAGTAGATGCCGAATGGCGTGAGCCGGTTCGTCTCGAAGAACTTGAGCAGGAACTTGACCGCGAGGACGGTCGTAAGGGCGGCGGCGAGGGCGCCTACGAAGGCCTGGCCACGCACCCCGTCCCCTGCCGAGCCGAGCAGTTCCGGCAGCTTGAGGAAGCCGGCGGCGGCGATGATCGGCGTCGCCAGCAGGAAGGAGTAGCGCGCCGCGTCCTCGTTAGAGAGGCCGACCATCAGGCCGCCGCCCATCGTCACGCCCGAGCGTGAGATACCCGGAATCAGGGCCGCCGCCTGCGCGGTGCCGACGGCGATCGCCTGTTTCCAGCTCAGCTTTGCCATCCGCGGGTCGGCGTCGCCGAGGTAGTCGCCGCGGCGGGGCGGGCGCTTGCGCAGGCTCTCGAAGGCCAGCAGTAGGAAGCCGTTGACGATCAGGAAGGCGGCGGCGGCGCTGGCCGAGGCGAAGAGCGAGCGCAGCGGGTGCTCGAGCAGCAGGCCGATCAGGCCAGCCGGGACCGTCCCGACCACGAGCAGCCAGCCGAGCTTGGCGTCGCTGTCTCCCTCGTCGATCTTGCGGTCGCGCAGCGAGCGCCCCATCCCCCTGAAGATCCGCATCCAGTCCTTGCGGAAGAGGATGAAGAGGACGATCGCCGTCGCGCAGTGGGTGCCGACAAGGAAGGTGAGGAAGAACTTGTCGTTCTGGTGGATGTTCCAGCCGAACAGCTGTGGGGCGATCACGGCGTGGCCGAGGCTGGAGATCGGGAACGGCTCGGCGAAGCCCTGCAGAAGCCCGAGCACGATCGCCTGGAAGTAGGAGATCGGGTCCATTAGCGGCAGCCTATGCGGAAGCGGCGTCGGAAGGCCCGCTCTGAAACCAGGCGAAGATGAAGCACGCCGCCGCGACGACCAGCGCCGCTATTCCGTGCTTGGTGTGGTGGTGGCTGGAGCCCGCCTCGTGGCCGGGGAAGAACGAGGGCAGCGAGCTCGCCGGCTCGACGAAGTAGACGATCGCGATCGCCAAAAAGACGAGGCCGACGACGACGGCGGGCACGATCAGGTTTCGGTGCTTTGTCATCCGGCGGCACGATATCCGTCTCTTCCTAAAGGGAAGGTGAGAATCTGCGACATGCCCCCGAGCGAACTGCATCAACTTCTCTATCCAGCAGGAGGAGAAGTTGATGCAGTTTGAGGTGGACGGGGCGACGGGCTCCGTTCCTGACCGCGTGCGTGCGGCCTGCGCTTGGGTTGCGGGTCAGGCGCGCTCGGTCACGATCGACGAGTTGGCCGTCGAGCCCTACGCCGTTGCCCTGACGGCCTCGCCCGAACCGCCGCCACCCGATCTCCCCTTGGCTGATGGCGACCGTGAGTCGCGCGTCGCCTTCGTCCTCTGCCTCGACGCGATCAACTTCGGCTCGGGTTGGTGGCCGACGATCCGCAAGCGGCCGGGCTGCAGCGGCTACTCGACGATCGAGGCGGGGCTGGCCGAGCGCTTCCGCGCCGAGGGAGCCTGGTCTGCACGGGAGTTGACGCAGCTCACCGCCAGCAACGTCGCCTGGGTCATAGGTCAGGACCGGGCACACCCGTTGATGGAGCAGTACGCCGGCGTGCTGCGGGACGTCGGCGAGCGGATCCTCGGCGAGTACACGGGTCGCTTCGGAGCGGTCGTCGATGCCTCGGGCGGTTCGGCTCTCGCTCTCGCCGATCTGCTCGCCGACTGGGACGCGTTCGCCGACGTCTCTACATATGACGGCCGTCCCATCCCCTTCTTCAAGCGCGCCCAGATCGCCGCCGCTGACGTTGACCGCTTCGGGATCGCGAGGTTGCGCGACACGGAGCGGCTGACCGCCTTCGCCGACAACCTCGTCCCCCATGTGTTGCGGGTCGACGGCGTTCTGCGTCTCGATCCGGCTCTTGAGGAGGCGATCGACGGCGAAGCCCTCCTCATCCACGGCTCCCCCGAGGAGGTTGAGCTGCGCGCCTGCGCCGTGCACGCGACCGAGCTGCTCTCCGCGGCCACGAATGGTGAGCTCTCGCCGGCGCAGATCGACGCAGCGCTATGGAATCGCGGCTCCGGCGCCCGCTACAAGTCCCGCCCCCGGCCTCGCTCCCGCAATACCGCTTACTAATAGGCACTCAACCCGCCGCTTCGGCGCGCTTCAACCCGCCGCGGGCCCAGAGGCCGAAGAGGACCGGCAGGGTGACGGCGATCGCGAAGGCGAGGGCGACGACGACCGGTTCTCCGGAGACAAAGCCGCGGCCGGCCTCGAGCAGGGCGGTGACCGGGTTGACCGAGGCGACGGTATGGATCCAGCCGCTGAGCAGGCTGAGCGGGACGTAGACCGGAGCGAGGAAGAGGATTAGGAAGACGGGGAACTGCATCAGTGGACCACCCTGGATTGAGCGCACGCGCATCGCCACCCCGGCCGCCCACAGCGTCGCCGCCAGGTTGGTCAGCACGGCGAGCCCGTAGAGGCCGAAGAGTTCGACCCCAGCGCCGCCCACCTCCATGCCCGCGACCAGGGCGATTGTGGTCAGCACAGTCCAGGTGACCAGGGCGCGGGTGAGGGCAGCGAGGGCGTAGCCGGCGATGATTCCGTTGCGGTTCGCAGCGGCGAGCAGGTAGCGGTTGGCGAAGCCGATCTCGAAGTCGCGGGCGATCGCGAAGCCGGTGAAGACACCGCCGAAGGCCGCCGACTGGAGCAGGACAAAGACGAACTGGAAGGCGGTGTAGCCGCTGGGGAAGTCGAAGCCGGGGGTGTTGGAAATCGCCGAGAGGCCGCCGGCGAAGGCGACGAAGAAGAAGAGCGGGAAGACGATCGCGGGCAGTAGGAAGGCCGGGTTTGAGAGGAAGTTGTGGACGCTGCGCCAGGCGACGGCGAGGGCGACCGCGCGGAAGCCGGCCGGCCGGGGCGTTTCGCCGCGGCCGCTCATGTCCGCACCAGCCGGGTCTTGAGCGCACTCGTTGCCCCCAGCATGCCGAGCGCCAGGACAGTCGCGGCGATGCCGAAGCCCAGCGCCAGCGCCCCCAGGTCCCAGCCTTCGAAGAGCAGCGAGCGGAACGCCTCGAGCAGGTAGGTGACCGGGTTGGCGGTGGCAACGGCGCGGAACCAGTTGGTCTGGATCAGGTCGAGCGGCAGCGCCATCGCCGAGATGAAGAGGAAGACGAAGAAGACCGGGAAGAGGCTCTGCACGGCCTCGCCGGAGCCGGTGCGCAGGGCGGCGAAGAGGCCGATCGAGCCGAAGCCAACGGTGATCGAGACCGCGAGGGCGATGATCGTCAGTGCACCGGCGATCCCCGTCGTCAGTTCGGCGCCGGCGATCAGGCCCACCGTTAGGTAGGTCACCGCCTGCACGAGACCGAGCACGACAGCGCCGGCGAGCAGGCCGCTGAGCAGGGCGGTGCCGCGCAGCGGGGTCAGTGCCATCCGGTTGAGGAAGCCAGTCTCGATGTCGCGGGCGAGGTCGGTGCCGGCGTTCATCACCGAGAACAGCGCGCCTTGCATGAATGGCACAGCGAGCGCGAAGGTGAGGTAGGAGTCGGTCGGGAAGCCAGGCAAGCTGGTCGCGTCTTTGAGCCCGCCCGAGTTGACCGCGAGCAAGAAGAGTGGGAAGACCAGCGCCGGCACGATCTGGGCCGGCTGGCGCAGAGTGCGTAGCACCGAGCGGCGGGCAAGCTGCCCGACCTGGGTGCGCAGTCGAGATCGGCTCATGCGCCGCCCACCGCCGCCTCCTTCTCCTCGTCCGCCGTCTCCTCGACCTCCTCCTCGGCACCCTCGAGCGAGCGGCCGGTCTTAGCCAGGAAGACGTCATCGAGCGAGGGTGCATGCAGTTGTAGGCGCTCGATCGCGATCCCCTCGGCGTCGAGTGCGCGGACGACCTCGGCAAGCTGGGACTCGCCGCCCTCCAGTCTCGCTGCGGCCCCCAGAGGCGAGCCACCGGCACTCTCGCCGAAGCGCGCTAGCACCGCGGCAAGTCGCTCGCGCTCGGCTGGGTCACGCGGTGTAGCTTCGACCGTGGGCCGTCCGATTTCGGCCTTCAGCTCTGCCGGCGTGCCCTCGGCGACGATGTGGCCGTGGTCGATGATCCCGACCCGGCCGGCGAGCGCATCGGCCTCCTCCAGGTACTGGGTCGTGAGGAAGACCGTGACTCCCTCCTCGGCGGCGAGCCGCCCGACCTCGTCCCAGAGCGCAGTGCGGCTCTGGATGTCGAGCCCCGTGGTCGGCTCGTCGAGGAAGAGGATGCTGGGGCGGTGGGCGAGCGCCAGCGCCAGGTCGAGGCGCCGTTTCATCCCGCCCGAGTAGCCGCCCACCCTGCGGTCCGCCGCCAGCGAGAGGCCGACCCGCTCCAGTAGCTCCTGCCCCCGCTCGGCACGCTCGGCCTTGGTCAGGCCATGCAGGGCGGTCTGCAGTCTCATGTGCTCGCGCCCGGTCAGCAACGGGTCGAGTGCCGCCTCCTGCAGGGCGGCACCGATTGAAGCCCGCACCAGCGGCCCCTCGGCAACGATGTCGTAGCCCGCAACCCGCGCGGTGCCCGCGGTCGGCGGCAGCAGCGTGGTCAGCATCAGCACCGTCGTCGACTTGCCGGCGCCGTTGGGCCCAAGGAAGCCGTAGATCTCGCCGGCTTGCACCCGAAGGTCGATCCCATCGACCGCGCGCGGCCCGTTCTTGAACTCGCGTACGAGCCCGTCGACTTCGATGCCCGAGCCCGCTTGCATATCCGTCGCCATCGCCCCGGCAGGCTAGCTAAGCCCCACTCCCGGCGAACTGCATCAACTTCTCCACCTACCAGAGGGATAAGTTGATGCAGTTCGGATCGGTTGGCTGGTTTCCATAGGATCGGGCAGGTGAAGCCCGTAACCGTCTCCGTTGCCGTGTCGCAGTCGGCCGAGGAGGTCTACGACTTCCTTGACGTGCTCGCCAACCACGAGGCCTTCCTCGACCACTTCCTCGTCGACTGGAAGTTCTCGGGACCGGCGCGTGGGATCGGGGCCAAGGCCGAGGCGCGGACGAACGCACCGATGTCGCAGGACTGGACCGAGTTCGAGGTGGTCGAGGCGGAGCGCCCGAAGCGAATCGTCGAGGAGGGGGTCGGGCTGAAGGGGAAGCGCCGGACCCGTGGCACTTACCGGCTTGAGCCCCTGCCGAACGGCGGGGCGGAGATCTCCTTCGAGCTGGCCTGGATCGAGTCGGCGCGGGCCGAAAGCCTGATCCCGCCGATGACCCGCGCCTTCCTCAAGCGGCCGAACGCCAAGGCAATGCGACGCCTGGCCAAGCTGTTGGCCGAGCGCTGAGCTCTTTTGTCTAGGCGGGAGCGGCCGCGGACGCGCCGTAGAGGTACGCCGAGGGGATGCCGATGACCTCACCCTTGAAGCGCTTCTCGCGACCGTAGACCACCCAGGTGGTGTCGATTTCCCCGATGTCGAGGTCAAGACGAAGCTCTTCCGCGTGCTCCTCGACGTGCTCCATGTGGGTCAGGCCTGAGTCGTACTCGCCACTGAGCAGGCCTTCGGCGACGATCGGCTTCGAGGCGACGTCGACGATTGTCTCCCACTGGGAGAGGTCGACGTAGCCCTTGGTGGCGGGGACGATCCCGAGCGAGCGCGGCTGCTCTACCTCGCGCCGGCTGAGCAGGACCAGGTGCTTGGTCGGGTAGATGAAGGTGTCGACGACGAAGACCTCGGTCCAGTACTTCTCGGTGATCTCGTGCACCTTGGGATGGGCGCTGCACTGGACTAGAAAGGCGTTCGGCGTCTCGCGGAGCAAGTCGAGGCCGACGAAGAAGTCGGTGATCAGCACGATCCCGTAGTCCTCAACCCCCTGGAACTCCATGTATCGCTTCACGGCCCGCTCATGGCAGGTGCCCTGTGGGCCGAGCGTGATCACGGTGACCCTGCCGCTTGTCTCGCCTCCTCCCATTCGGCAAACAAGACTATTCGACTAAATAATGGTCGTCAAACCATCTAATTCTGCTCGACTGAGAAGGAGGCCACCGGGCAGCTCAGAGCCCCGCCGGGTGGCGGGCGACGAACTTCCGCCCGTCGACGCTGCCCATGTGCCAGCGCGGCCCCGAGACGCCGGGCGGGTCGTCGCGGGTGTCGAAGCGCAGCCCGGCGATCACCATGTAGGTGTGCTCGGCGTTGGCGTAGACGGTGATCCAGTGCCCGATCCCCTCTTCGCCCCAGCTCTCCAGCTGCCCCGAGACCACCGTCTGTTCGAGTAGACCGGCGGCGTGCAGCACGTAGCCAACGGCTCCGGAGCAGTCATAGCCGCGTGAGCGCCAGCTGAGATGGCCGCCGCCCCAGACGTAGGGCTTGTGGTCGATCCGGTTGGCGGCGGCGATCGCGGTCTTGGTGGCCGCGGGCGCACCCGGCGGCGGGATCGCCCGGCCGCGGTCGAGTTCGGCGCCGCAGTTGGCGCTGGTCCGCTGCACACCAGGGGGCACCAGTTCGCAGCCGGCCCCCCAGGGCACCTGTTCGGCCGCCGCCCCAACGGGGACGCACGCCGTGAGGATCAAAGCCACCCCGCATGATGCGCAAGCGAGCGCACACCGCTGTCTGCTCGTTCGGAAGATCTCGGAAAGGCTACGGGAGTGGTTTCGGGCTCGAGTTGACAGGTGACTAATAAGTCACCTATAGTGCCCAGGGCATGGACGAGGTATTCAAGGCGCTTGCGGACCCGACTCGCCGCGGCCTGCTCGACGAGCTCTTCGAGCAGGATGGGCAGTCGCTGAGCGCGCTTGAGGCGCGTTTGCCGATGACACGCTTCGGCGTGATGAAGCATCTGCGGGTGCTCGAGGAGGCGGGGCTGATCACGACCCGCAAGCGGGGGCGCGAGAAGCTGCACTTCCTCAACCCCGTCCCGATCCGGCTCGTCCACGACCGCTGGGTGAGCAAGTACGCCGAGCCATGGGCCGCGGCGTTGACAGGCCTCAAGCACGAACTGGAGGAGAGGACGATGGAGAAGGTTTTCGAGATCTACATAAGGACAACCCCGGAGCGACTCTGGGAGGCGATCACCGACGACGCGATGCGCCAGCAGTACAACTTCGGCGTCGGAGTGCGCTCAGACTGGACACCGGGCTCCAGCTATGAGGGCTTCCATCCGGGCGCCGGGATCGCGATCGCCGGGGGTGAGAACCTGGAGGTAGATCCCCCCAGGCGCCTGGTCCAGAGCTTCAACGCACTCTGGGGTGAGCAGGTGCGCAGCGAAGGGACCTCCCGGGTCACCTGGGAGATCGAGCAGGTCGAGGACTCCTGCCGGCTGACGGTGACCCACGACCAGCTGGCCGAGGGCGCCAACGACGAACTCTTCGGTGGCTGGCCGATGATCCTCTCCGGCCTCAAGACCCTGCTGGAGACAGGCGAGACCCTCACTACCCCGGGCTCACTGCGCTACGCGCAAACGGGCTGAATTTCCACGAGTCTGCATTTACCCGTGTTCAGCACGGGTAAATGCGGACTCACGCGCCGAAAGCGCGTCGGCTACGGGGAGGCGTTTGCTCACTTTACGGCGACCATTAGTGCCAGCTCTAGCCACTTGAAGTGACAGTCGACCTCGCCGAAACCGGCGTCTTGCAACCAGGCCAGCTGGTCGGATAGATCGGCTAGGCGATCGCTGGGGTCATCCTCGACCCTGCCGATCTCGCGGCGGAAGCGCTCGTGCAATTGCGGAGAGGCAGCCGCGACAAGATCCAGGTTTGCAAAGACGCCACCCGGTGCGAGCAGGGCATGGACCTCCGCGAACAACTCCCGCTTGCGCTGGTCCTCTAGATGGTGGATCGCGAGGCCCGAGACGACGACGTCGAGCTGCCCCGGCTCCGCCAGGGGGAGACAGAGGTCGTGGACACGCAGCTCGACTGCTGGATCGCCATCAAATCGCTGAGCCGCGCGGGCCAGCATCGGCTCGGAGGAGTCGAGTCCGACCGCGGTTGCGCCAGGGTGGCGATCACGGATGAGCGCCAGTAGCCGCCCGTCGCCGGTGCCGAGGTCGAGGCAGCGATCCACCCTTTCTGGCAGCGCATCCAGCAGCAGCTCCTCGGCTGTCAGCCGGTGCGGTATCTCACGCGAGAGATACTCCGCGACGCGCCCAGGGTCAGACCACTCGCCGGTCACGGCGCCAACGTATCGCGACACTGGCATCAGAGTGGTCGACTGAGATCAGAAGAAGGCGTTTGCCCGCTCAGCAACCAGGTCAGGGCGCTCATCGGCGATGAAGTGGCCGCAGTTGGGGACAAACTCGATCGCCATATCGTCGGCGTGATTCTCGTAGCCGGCCAGAAGGTCGGTATGGATCGCGGCGTCGTCGGTTCCGAAGAGCATTCGGGTCGGAACGGTGAGACGCTGGTCTGCGTAGCGGCCGCGTAGCACCGGCACTGTCTCGCGCAGGTTGAAGACCCGGTACATCTGCACGACCTACAGGCGCTTCATCAGCCTGGTGATCGCCTTTCTTACATCGCGTATATCGCGCCCTATTGCCTCAAGCCTCTCAAGCACAGCCTGCTCAAAGGCCTGGCCATCGCCGAAGCGCCCGGCCGCCTGCAGCAGCTCCCCCGGGTCGGTGTCGAGTGCAGCGGCGATCCGTTCGATCACCTCGTCTGCGGGTGGGCCTTGGCTGCCTAGCTCCAACCTGGAGAGATTGGATGCAGACATCGGGATCCGCTCGGCCAGTTGGCCGAGCGTGTAGCCATGTTCTCTACGCCGCTTGCGCAGTAGTGCACCCAGCGTAAGGGCCCGGCTGGCCTCCTTCTGTCCTCGGGAGTTGGCCATTAACCAAGCCACCTTCGAGCATAAACATCAGGTCTCCTTGCCGCTTACTGCAAGACGGTATATAGCCCGTTCAATCGGTATTCTGGGATCGGTCTGGTCAGGGAAGGGACCGTCGTTAGCAACTCTCCCCTGGCCAGGCTTATAGGTGTCTATCAGCCCGATCGATAAAGGCTTATCCGCGCCTGTCGCGAATCAGCCGTGTGCATTGATGGCTCGACTCTCAGTGGATCGGTTTGCGGGAGGCCGTGGCTCTCGGTGGGGACGGTGGCCACTCGCGCTTGTCGCCACGACGATTCTCGCTCTCACGGCACCGGCTAGCGCGACCGCGGCGGGCCGCGCGGTTGTTGAGGTGAAGACGGTCCAGATCGGCGCCCCCGACAACCCGTCGGTGGCGATCATCCCGTTCACCGACGCCATCTACCGATCTTGTACGGAAGCGCCCGAAAGTAAGCAGGGATGTCAACAGGTTGGGGGTGTCAAGTACCGCTACGGCATCGGCGAACTAGAGATCACAGTGGCCCAGTGGGTCAAGTTCCTCAACACGGTTGACTCGACTGGTCGCGACCTCCATGACCTCTACGACCCAACCGAGAGCTCGGCGGGGTGGCCGAAGTACGGCCAGATCAACATGTCCCCTCGCGCCCGTCCGGGCCGCCACTACTCGGTGGCATACCCCGAGTGGGCGGACAAGCCGTACGGCTTCGCCAACTTCCTTCGCGCCGCGCGCTTCGTCAACTCTCTCTACAACGGTCAGGTCCTCTTCAAGCGGGCCAGCGTCAACGGAGCCTTCAAGTACGTTGACTACCAGGTCAAGCTGTCCCGGCAGACCGAGCGTGGAATGTATGACCTGGCGCACAAAAAGCGCACCGGCGCAACCCGCGCTCACAAGACCGGCTTCGTCGTTCCCAGCCAAAACGAGTGGATCAAGGCGGCCTATTACGACCCCAGCGGGGGAGGCACTTACTCCTACTGGAAGTACCCCACCAACCCGGGCGTATTCGGCGACGGAACCGCGACCGCTCCCGCTCAGACCTTGCTTGACCCCACCAGCGGCGACGTCACCAACGCGACCACTCAGCCGCTGGCGAACTACCACGCCTCGGGAACGCCGGCGCCGAGCTGGTGCCCGGCGGAGGTGGAACCGACGCTCTGCTCAAGCGTCAACCCGCTCGGGATCGACCCGACCACTTATGCCCAGCTCTACCAGGGCAGTCTCAGCACGGTTGGCCAGGCGCTGACCCCCTCGCCATGGGGCACGCTCGAACAGGGCGGCAACGCGGTCGAGTGGACCGACACGATCACCCCGTCTCCTTCGGGGCGAAGCGGTGGCCGGGTCTGGCGACGCCTGCACGGCGGAATCGCCAACGCTCCCGCCTACCAGCTGTGGCTCTCGGCGGTCGGTCTACAACCCCAGGACAACCGCTTCTACAACCTCACTTATCCATGGCTCGGCTTCCGAGTCGGCGTCGTCGGGAGCCTGCACGTAGCCAAAGGGTGAGCGCTCTCGACCCTGGCGAGATGCGCCGAGTTGTCGCTGACAGAACCGCGGGTGTCCTGCACGGAGAGTGGCGGAACCCGGGCGGATATCGCGGAATCGCCAGGTAACACGCCGCCCTATTAATTTGCTATAAAGAGCAAGGTTATGGAGCCCCGCCTCACTCCACTGCGTCGCCAACCAGACTTCATCGGTCGCGACGAGGTTCACGGCAGGATCTGGGCTGTCGAAGCAAAGTCGTGCACTGGCTGCATCTGTAGCTCACCGATTTCCTTGTACCAGTCACAGCCATATGACTTCGGTGCTTCAAATTCTCGGGCAAATTTGCTCCGCCTCGGCTGGATCAAAGTCCAGCCGAGGCTGCTTGCCAGCGGGACAGTCGACCGCTTCGGCAAGGAATCCGCGGGCGAGTCCAAGCGCGAATTCGAGAAGTTCATGCTGAGCAGTGCCATGGCCGGGCTAAGGCAGCGAAACATCACTCGGCTGATCCGCATAGTCAGGGACTGGGCTGCGAATTCGGAGGAAGCAGCTGAGCCAATCATCAGTCGCAATGCCTTCTCCTCTGCTCAGGAACACTTCCACGCCGCGGTCCACGAGGCTAACCATCCGCTCCTGGTGAGGGACGTTGAAAAGAAGGCTTGGGCTTGGTTTAGCTGGTGGCGCTCGCTGGCTTTGGTCGGCCTCGACCGCGGCGTCTCCGGCCGGACAATGCTCGAACTTCTGAAACTGACGGCAGAGGTGCTGCGGCGTTGCTCCCTCTTCCCTGCACCTCCGACTCGCCTTGCCATCTCCGAGCGACTTGAGCGTCTCGCCGACACAATCGTCGGCCATGCCCCGCCTCCCATCCTGGCTCCAGATGATTTGCCAGCCGAGGCGGGCTGAGAGGGCACGTTGCCCGTTCCCGCCTCGATTCAGTCAGGAGGCGGGGTATGGAACCCCCAGCGACAGCGATATTCGAAGGTACATGTCTCACCATTCACCTCATAACCCCGCAAGCCGAGGAGTTTTTTGCGACCCTCAACCCACGCGAGCGCCGCGACTTCAGGGTTGCCGCAACCATCCTCGACAGCTCACTGTGCCAGGGCCGTCCGCCGGGTGGGCGCTCCGAACGCATCCAGGGTTCAGACGTAGGGCTTTTCGAGTTGAGGATTACGCCGCCTCGCCGTCGCGGCCCCAAGGCTCGCGCCCTCTACATCCGCGAGGGGCCGTGCTTGCTTGTCGTGCGTGGCCTGCGCAAGGCCCGGCGGGCTATCCCTCGTCGCGAGATCGAACTGGGCGATCGTGATGCCAAGGCGTACCAAAGCCGACTTGGCGGGGAGCACGGAGGCTGAGCGCTTCAACGACCGCCGCGACTTCGAGCGCGAGCTGCTCTACGGTGAAGCAGCCGAGATGCTTGGGGCGCTGGTGCGCGAAATCGGAATCTCCCAGCGCGACTTGGCGGAGCGGATGCGGCGCAGTGAGAGCCGCGTCTCACGCATTCTCAATACTGGCGAGAACACAACACTGAAGACCATCGCCGACCTCGGCTTCGCCCTAGGCTTGCGCATCCATCTAACCGCGACCCCTCTTCCTGATCGCGAGCAAAGCCCAGCTGCCGCAGACAAGCCGCTGCCCGACTGGCTGGCCCGGCACCGCCAACTTCTTGCTGAGGACTGATCTTCGGCTGAGAGCGGCCCAGAGAGGCAGGGGTCAGGCCCTGTTTCCGGCTAGGAGCCAGTGCCTGCTTAGGGCACTGTCGGGTGGATCTTGTTTTCGGCGAACGACAGGTTGGTCGGGTAGCTGGTTCCCTGGTCACTGTAGGGGCAGATGTCGAAGAAGCCCTGCGGTGAGTAGGGGACGAGTTTGCCGCCCGAGATTAGGAAGTAGAAGTCATTGTTCAGCTGCATCTCGGTCTGCATCGGCGGTTCGAACCAGGAGTTCCCCGTGTACTGGATGTCGCCGTAGGTGACGCAGCCGCCGATGTCGGAGCCATAGGGCGCGCCATCACCGTCGCTTGGCGCTTTCGGGTAGGGCAAGGGGTCGCCGCTACGGGGTGGCGGACCGAGGTTGGTCGTCCCGATCGGGTTGTCGTAGGACGTGTTCCCCTGGACGGTGATGTAGCGGCTGCCCCCGTCGGTGTAGAAGGTGTTCCCGCCCGCCTTTGGGCGCTTGCCGTAAGCGGTGTTGCCTTCGATCCGCAGGCCGTTTTCAGGGCTCGTGCCCTGGAAGCCGGTGGTGTAGATCGCCCCGCCGTCCCAGAGCAGGCCGAGGAATTCCCGGATCGTGTTGTCGGCGACCAGGCTGTTGCGGTTGGGGGTCGGCTTTTCCCATTCGCCCCACTGATAGCGGCTTGCGTGGGGCAGTCCCGGGAAGCCGCCTGGATCCAACAGTCCCCAGCCCCAGCCGAGGGCGATCCCGCTCCAGGGCACGTCCTCGACCGTGTTGTGGATCACCTTCGTGCCGCTGGAGAAGCCGATGAAGATTCCCGGTGCGTCCGGGTATCCCCAGGCGACGTGGGAGATCAGATTGCCCGAGATCGTGTTGCCGAAGCTCGTCTGGGCGCTGCTATCGGGATTGTGGTCCGCGGTCGCGATGCCACTGAGCTGGATCGCTGAGGAGCCGACGTCGGCGAAGGTGTTTCCCTTGACCAGGGTGTAATGGCTGCCGGTGCCGAGCGACAACCCCACCGCCCCGAGGTGGCGGAAGCGGTCGTTGACGAAGCGGATGTCGTGGGCGAAGCGGAAGGAGACATTGCCCGGGGTGGGGGAGTCGTGGGGGTCATGGCCAATGACGTTCGGTTCGTGTCCATCGCCCACCAGGTGAAAACCGCCCTGGTCGGAGATGTAGCCGTTGTTGCTGCTGGGCTGAAGCCAGGTCGCGTAGGAGAAGGTGAGGCCGCGAAATTCGACGTTGCGGATCGGCTTCTCTGCACTGCCGTTGCCCTTGACCAGGCTCTGGAGTACAGGCAACTCGACATCGGCGGTCCTCAGGTTTTCCCAGGGGTAAGGCATGTAGTAGAGCCAGCCGTGTGCTTCGTCCAGGTACCACTCCCCCGGCGAGTCGAGGAACTGGAGGGCATTTTCAAAGCGGGTGACCTGCCAAAAGCTCCAGATCCCCGGTTTGCCGTCGGGGCCGCGGAAGGCGTTGGCGTTTTTCCACGCCGGTTCGGCCATCTGCAGCAAGCCCGGAGTCGATCCCGCGGCCGGCATGATTGAGCGTAGCGGCACGCTCATCGTCTTCCACTGGGTGAGGATGACCGCTTCGATCTGGCTGACGTCGGTCCACTTGGTCGGGTCACCCCACGCGACCGGGTTGAGGCCACCCGGTTCGATACTTGGCAGGTACTCGATGCCGCTTTCGGGTCCACCTTCGTTCCAGCTAGGCAGGAATCCGGCTGGGTATTCGCTGGTCGCTGCGCGGGTCGCCCTCTGGCCGTTGACATAGAGCTCGCGGGAACTGACCTTGCCGACATGGGCCCGCCAGATGCCCGTTCCCTTGCCGAAGGGAGACCAGGCGGACCCGGGGACGCGCACGGACCCCGAGATCAACGGGTGTTCGCCTTGGTAAGCGCGGTAGACGACCTCGTGACCGTGGCGCCCAGAGTCGTTAGCAGTCAGCTTCAGCGGCCTTTTCATCCGGTAGGAGCCGCCGCGCAGGATCACGACGACATCCGAGTTGGGTTGGAGGCGAAGCGACTGCCGGACCGCCTTCTGCGCCCGGCCCAAGGTGGCGAACGGCGAGCCCTTGCTGCCGAGGCCGGAGTCGGTGCCTCTGGGGGAGACCCAGATGCGGCTGGCCGTCGCCCCCGCGGCCGGAAACGCAAGCAGGGAAGGCACGCAGACAAGAAGCGCCCACAGCAAGCACCGCGAGCATCGAGTCATCGGCCCCCCCATCGCGCGCCAGGCTAGCGACGCGACCGGCGGGCGCGGCTCTTCGGGACTCCGCTCCGAAGTACGAGCTATGCCCAGAATAGACATTTGGTCAGATCGGGTTTACTGTGTTTTCAGTACGGAGAGCGACCGAAGGAGAATTAAGAAATCGACTGGATCGCGATAGTCGTGGCGGCCTTTTTGACCTTGGTCCTGCTCGTGGTCACAGTGTGGCGCGAGCGCAGGGCCCGACGCCGCTTTCAGATCCTCGCCGACATCGCTGCGGTCTCCGACGCCGGCGGTTCGCTGGAGGAGACCTTCGGCGCGATCTGCGAGATCCTCGTGCCGCAGGTCGCCGATTTCTGCATGATCGATGTGATCGGCAAGGATCGCGTGCCGCGTCGCGCCGCCGTACGGGTGGCCCCCGACGGGAAACCCGAGTTCGAGCGCGGCCTGACCGAGCGCGCCCCCTCGCTCCCGGCGAGCATGATCGCTGACGGCGACTCCTCGCCGGCGCCCCGCTTCTACGAACGCATGTCCTACCTGGACCTGCGCGGTCTCTCTCACGATGAGGAGGACTTCAAGTTCCTGCGCAGCCTCGGCCTGCGCTCGGCGATCACGGTCGCCCTGCACGCGCGCGGCGAAGTCACCGGCGCGCTGACTCTTGGCGTCGCTTGGTCCGGGCGCCGCTACCGGCACGGGGATGTCCGCTTTGCCTGGATCCTCTCCGGCCGCGTCGCCCTTGCCCTCGACAACTCCGGCCTTTTCGCCGATCTTGAGCGGGCCGAGCGCGCCCGCTCAGAGATTGCCGAGACCTTGCAGCGGAGCCTGCTTCCCGCGCCGCTGCCGTACATCCCGGGCTGGACCGTCGCGGCGATGTACCGACCGGCGGGCGCCGAGAACGAAGTGGGCGGCGACTTCTATGACGCCTTCCGTGTGTCCGGCGGCTGGATGCTGGTGATCGGCGACGTCACCGGCCGCGGTGCCCACGCCGCCTCGATCACCGCCATCGCCCGCTATACCCTGCGCACCGCGGCCGTTCTCACCGATGACCCCCTCCTCGCCTTGCGTACGCTCAACCGAACGCTGTTCGCACGCGGGGATTCGACCCTTTGTAGCCTCGCGGCGATGACCCTCAGCGAGGACCCATCCGAGCCGGTTCGCCTAGCGGTTGCAGGACACCCGCCGCCGCTTCTAGTCGACGGCGAGTCAGTGAGCGAGGTGGCTAATTCGGATCCAGTACTTGGCGCCTTCCCCGACTCGGAGTGGAGCCTCTCGCGGGCCGAGATTGAGCCGGGTCAGCAGCTCGTGGTGATCACCGATGGCATTACCGAGGCACAGGGGCCGGAGGGGCGCTTTGGCGAGGAACGCCTGCTCGCACACCTCCGTGGCGCCCGCAATCCGGTGCTCGCCGTGCAGCGCCTTGAGGGCTCTCTGCACGCTTTCACTGAGGGGCACTTCGAGGATGACGTGGCGATGTTGGCGATCGCACGTGCCTCAAGGGAGCCCTCCGCCGCCGCAACCGACGTCCTGATCGAGCAGCTCACCACTACTGGGCTGCCCTGATGCCCGAGTCGCCGCTGGCACTGGTTCGGCGCCTGTATGAGTGCTTCAACCTCCGCGACGAGGTCGGCATTTTCGAGCTCTGTGACGACTCGATGGAGTTCTTCCCAGCCGTCACCGCCGAGGCAGTCGGTCGCGACGCTCCCTACTCCGGTCCCTCCGGCCTGCGCGACTATCTCGCTGACGTGGCCCAGGTCTGGGAAGAGCTGCAAATCACCCCGAGCGAGGTCGAGGCGCGTGGCGAGGTCCTACTCGTTCGCGGCCGGGTCTACGCCCGCAGCCGCGAGCTCGGCATCCGCGATGTTCCGGCTGCCTGGATCTGGCATGTCCGCGACGGCTACTTCGTTCGCGGCGAGGTCTTCCCCGACCCCGAGGAGGCCCTCACCCGCTTCGCCGAGATCCCCGCCTGATCAGCTGCGCAGCTCGGCCAGCGCGTCGTCACGTTGCTCGTGCATCGGGATCGACGATTCGACCCCGGTTATCTGCAGCAGGCGTCGTACCTGGAGATTGGGGGAGCAGAGAACGAGACGCCCGGCCCCCTGTCCTAGCTGTTGCCAGAGGCGCACGACCAGGGCGATCCCGGTTGAGTCGATGAACTCGCACTCGGAGAGGTCGAGCATGACCGAGGCGTCGGGATCCGCGAGGGCTGGCTCTAGCTTGCGCTCCAAATCGGGAACAGTGCTCATGTCCAGCTCTCCCCGAACGGTGAAGGTGCGAATGCCGTCCTCGAGCTCTTCGCTCTTCACCTCAAATGGAACTAAGTTCACAGGCCCGATCCTACATCAGGCCTAACGATCGGCCAGTATCGGCACCGACCCTGGTTTGCCCCCGCAACAGCGAGGGTAATCGGGGAAATCAAAAGCGCGACGATCTATGCTCGTTTCCGCGGAGGAGGCTCCCTCGGCGACAAGATGGGGTCCGGCTCAAACACTTCGGCGATCCATGACAGGCCTGGGGGCCTTCAGATGGTGTTGCCCGCAAAAGCAGAAAATGTTGCCATCGTCCGTCACGCGTTCGCTGGGCTTGCCGAGGAGCTTGGTATGGATGTACTCCGTGTTGCCGACTTGAAGACGGTCGTCACCGAGGCCTGCATGAACGTGGTCGTGCACGCTTATCGGGGCCGTCCGGGACCGCTCAACGTCGAGGGCGTGCCCGACAAGGACGGTCTCACCGTGATCGTTCGCGACGAGGGGATCGGGTTCAGGCCCCAGGCCGAAGCCGATCGTGACAGCCTGCGGCTCGGACTCTCGCTGATCGCGGCGCTCTCCGGCAGCTTCTCGATCTCGGGCGGCCTCGACCGGGGGACCGAGATCACGATGCGTATGCCGCTGCGTGGTGGTGGCGGTGACCCAGTCGAGATGAAGCCGGTTGCGGAAGAGGAGCGCACCGAGGTGATCATCGACCGCTCCGGCGTGCTCGCTCCCGTCCTCGCCCGGGTCGTCAGCGCGCTTGTCGCCCGGCGTGAGCTCTCTATCGACCGGGTCTCCGACGCGGTCCTTGTCTCCGACGCGATCGCGGTTACGGCGCCCGAGCATTTCGCCGGCGGTCGTGTCCGCCTCGGACTCGAGGAGCACCCGGCCGGCATCGACCTGCGTCTCGGTCCGCTGGAGCCCGGCGCCGCGGCCGGTATACGCAAGGACCTGGAGGTTCCCGACGTCGGTGGCTCGCTGGAGCTGCTCGCGGACGAACTCACCGTCGAGAAGTCCGACGACGGTGAGTACCTGATCATTCGCTTCGCTGCTGCTCCCTGATCTCGTCACGGATGCGGGTGAGGGCACGGCGCAGGATGCGCGAGACATGCATCTGCGAGTGGCCGATGCGCTCTGCGATTTGTGACTGAGTCATGTCCTCGACGAAGCGCAGGTGGAGCACCAGCCGCTCGCGATCGTCCAGCTGGGGAAGCGCCGCGTCGAGCGCGATCCTCCCCTCGACCAGCTCGAAAGCCTTGTCCTCCGAACCGATCCATTCGGCCGGTGCCGACTCCTCGGAGTCCTCCGTGTTGGCGGGGCGATCGAGCGAGAGGGGGCGGCGGTTGTGATTGGCCTCCATCACCTCGAGCACGTCGGTCTGTTCGATCCCGAGCCGCTCAGCGATCTCGCCAACCGAGGGGGAGCGCTGCAGCTCTGTGGTCAGCACGGAGATCGCTTTCTCAACCTCGCCCATGCGGTCGTGCAGGCCTCGCGGCACCCGCACGGTCCAGACCCGATCACGGAAGTGACGCTTGAGTTCGCCGAGGATGGTCGGCGAGGCGAAGGCGGTGAAGGGGATGCCGCGCTCGGGATCGAAGCGGTCGATCGCGTTGAGCAGGCCCAGGGTGGCCACCTGCAGCAGGTCGTCGAAGGGCTCGCTGGCCCCGCGATATCGAAGCGCCATCCGCTTCGCGAAGGGCAAGTTTCGGCGCACCAGCTCTTCCCGGATTACCGGGTCACGCTCGCGGGCAAAACGCCGCCACAGCTCGGAGTCTTTATCTAGTCGATAGTCGCCCGGCGAAGTCATCTTCTACCCGAGTCAGGGCCGATCTAAAACCGGCTGTTATCGGTCCTGACAAAGGGTATGCGGTGGGCGCGATCGGCCTCCGCCATCCTGATCGAGGCCGGGAGAGCCCAGTTCCGCACAGCGACGGCCGCGGCCTACCCCGGCGCCGGGAGCGCCCCGACCAGCTCGGCAAACGCCCGGTGTTCGAGCGCCGCTTGCTCGTATTCGTTCGCTTCGTCGGTGGCTTTCGCCAGGCCGATGACGTACTCGCGCAGGACATCGTCGTCGGGAAACGCATCGCCCTGGGCAAGTCCGGTCAACAGCGCGTCAAAGATCGCCAGATCGCGAGAGGCCTTCTCGGGGCCCGGCCTTCCAGGCCCAGTTTCCTCCGCTCGCTCCGCAAGGTCCTTACGCAAGTCGGTGAACAGCCAAACCAAAAATGCCTTCGACTCCGGTGTGATCCCCAACGGTCCTCCCGGCAGTTTGAATGTCACACGCCCGCTGAGGAAGCGGCGACGTAGCGGTCAGTCCGCCCCAGCTCCTGATCATCAAGGTGTGCGATGAGGCCAGCGCTACTTAGAACCAAGAGGTGGTATTTCACCCTGGAGGCAGACAGGTCGAGCGCCTCGACCAACTCTGCCTCATCGGTTCCGGTCCCCTTTTTCTGCGCCAGGTAGCCGAGCATTTCTAGGCGCCGCGGGTGCGAGAGCGCCTGCTTGAGTGCGGAGTCTGTCTGGGGCTGTTTGCCTGCGCCTTGCATGATCGCTTTCTGTTCCACCCCCTCGGCAGCGAGTGCCTTGTCGCGCCGAGGAGGTTGGAACAGCCTGGCCCGACTCGGGAGAGGCATCCACTCGTGTTAGTCGGAGTGGTTGAGAGTCGCAGTTAGGTACGTGCTTGGCAACCCAACTTTGGTTACCGCTCACCTTTTGGTTATTACCAGCGGTTGCCTTTCGGAGATTCCCGAGCGTCCACGCTCGAAGGCCAGCAATGCCACGACTACCGTTGTGCCGATCTCGCCTGATTCAGCCATGCGGTTTGCCGCTCGGCACTCAATTTCTTGCACACCCTTCAATACCGCGAGAACCTCCTCGGGTTCGCCGCTCCAAGCGGCTGAAAGAAGTTCTCGGAGTTCTATTCTGCCCTTTGCATCAAGGTTTGGTTCGTCCGAGATCAGGCAGAGATCCTCATCTCGGTCCATCTTCCCGCTCCGGTGGGACGAAAGGCACTCGGCAAAAATCCACTGGATGGCTGTTCCGTTGAGGTCGTGGCGCTCCTCTAGTGACATGGCCCGATACGCCTCGTCACTGACGACAGGTCGGGCGACTGCTCGGTAGACGGCTCTCCTGATGTTGCCCTCCCCTGCTTTGTGCCCCACGAATTCGATGCAGCCCGCGTCGTAGAGGTCGCGAAGGTGATTGGTGACGTTCTTCACGTCCATGCCCATCATCTCGGCAATCTCCACCGCGCTGAACTCTCCCTCGTGGAGGATTGTGAGTGCTTCGAGTCGGATGAAGTGACCAGTGGCAAAGGGAGGGGCGTCCTCCGGCCGCCGTGTTCGCTCCGCAAGCGGCCTTCGTCCAGGCTTTAGCGGCGCTCGGTCTCTCAATGCCCGTTCCTCCGATCAAGTTTGTTGTGGTTTTTTGGTAATGCCTGAGCATAAAAGGTAGTCAACACTCCGATCCATGAGCGCTCAGCAATAGGTCGGCGCTCACGAATTGCTTACCTTCTCCTCCCGCCCCCGGCATAAGGCCGGGGCCGACGAGCGGGAGGGGGTGAGCAAGGGATGAAGATCGCGCCCGTCGGTTCGGTCGTGCCGCTTCTGCAAATCGTGAAGCTGAAGTAGGCACACCGTAAGAGGGGCCGGTCTCCGGCTGCTCGCGTAGAGAAGGGGATCGGCCCCAGATCGTCAGCGCGAGGGAAGTAATGGAAGCAAGGCGGGCTAGACTTCGTCGGCCGCGATAACGGCACCCAGTTTGTCCTGATCCGCGGGACGAACTTGACCGTTTCGTCATCCGCATCGAGGACGAGACGACCCCTGCGCGCACGGGTAGTCAGGTCAATTTTGCTTCCGGTCGCGAAGACCCCGAAGGTCATAATTCCTTCACCATTCTTGCCGACCGGCGATCCGCCGGGCTGCCGAGAAGAGGGGGTGAGCAAGAATGAAGGTCGCGCCCGTCGACCCAGTTGTGCCGCTTCTGCACATCGTGAAGGTGCGATAGACACATCGCAATACGGGCCGGTCTCCGGTCGCTCGCACAGGACCGGGGACCGGCCTGGTCGTCAGCGCAGAAGATCGCCTGGCGGTACGCCGACTGCTTTGGCCAGTCGTTCCACCGTCGAGACCTTTGGGTCGCGCTTGCCGCCCTCTATTCGGCTGACCTCGGTGGCGTGGACGCCGCTGCGTTCGGCTACTTCCTCCTGCGTCAGCCCGAGCTGATCTCGGGCATGCCGAAGGTTCCTGCCGAGATTGCTGCCCACGCAGGGGATCGTCGGTGTTGGCGTCGCAGATCACCATAGGAAAGTTCACAAGTAAGGCAAAGATTACCGGCAGCCCAAAGAAGTCAATAAGAACGGGTCGGCGTGAGCTCCCTTGGGCGGCCTCTTACTGCTAATCTACAACCATATGGTTGTAGATGAACTAACGGACGAGGCTGTGGACAACCTGTTCCACGCCCTCGCCGATGCCACTCGCCGCGACATCCTCCGCCGCTCCGTTCAGGGTGAGCCGTCGGTGTCGCAACTGGCCGGGGCCTACCCGATGAGCTTCGCCGCGGTGCAAAAGCACGTCGCGGTGCTGGAGCGGGCCGGCCTGATCAGCAAGAAGCGCCGAGGCCGCGAACAGCTCGTGCGTACAGACCGCCAAGCCGTACACCGGGCGCAGCAGGCCCTCGACCGGCTCGAGGCAGCCTGGCGAGGCCGAGTGGACCGGATGTCCGATCTGCTCACCCAGGTCCCCGACCCGAGAGAGGACAAACCGACGAAAGGACAGGACAGATGAGCGTCACCAGCGTCGAGAAGGACGTCGACAACCTGACCCTTACCCTACTCGCCGACTTCGATGCTCCACCCGCCCGGGTCTGGCAGCTCTGGGCCGACCCAAGGCAGCTGGAGCGCTGGTGGGGTCCGCCAACCCACCCAGCAACCGTGGAGCAACATGACCTGACCCCCGACGGCAAAGTCACCTATTACATGACCGGTCCAGAAGGAGAGAAGTACCACGGCTGGTGGCAGGTCAATGCAGTCAATCCCCCAAGCTCCCTGGAGTTCAACGACGGCTTCGCCGACCAAAACGGCACCCCAATCGACGACATGCCAAACAGCACAGTGCAGATGCAGCTAACCGAACACAAAGGCGGCACCCAAATGAATCTGCGCTCAACCTTCGCCACCCGTGAGCAGATGGAAAAGCTCGTGAGCATGAACATGGTCGAGGGCCTACAAGAAGCAGTCGGACAGATGGACGCGCTACTTGCGGACTGATGACTGTCTTGCCGACAGTCATAGACCCAATGATCGACATTAGTGCCGTTTCTCCGGCTGGTCCGCCGGGTACTGCTCCTTAGCTTGCTGGAGCGCTGAGAGCCGCCTGGATAGTTGAGACAAAGCCCTCTAGTTTGTCGTCGCGCAAGCCAGCGAAAAAGTCGTCGTAGTCTACCGGCGAGAGGAAGTGGAATTGATAACGGCGCTTTTTACGTTTTGCCTTGAGCATTTCGTTGACCTTAGAAAAGTAGCTTTGGGCATAGGCAAGCTTGCCTCGATTCTGGTCGGTGAGATCACTGTCGTCCTTCGTCTCCACCACTATGACCTCATCGGCCCCATCCCGCAGCAGAAAAAAGTCAGGATTGAACGAGCCCCGCTTTGAGCGCCCATTCCCTCCGGGCTGATAGCCGTACTCAATCGAGTAGAAGCCTACGTCTGGCGCCTTGACCCAGGCCCTGACCGCAGCCGCATTGTCGGGATTCTGTAGCAGACGCTCTACAAATAGCCGCTCAGGGGCATAGCTCGTTAGCACTGCATTTACTGGAGACTTGAATAGGTAGGAATTATGAACTCGCTGCATGTGCGTCGGCACCTCTATGGCTTCCGCCTTCTTGAGTGCCGCCGCATCGTCGGGCGTACCGAGGCTCGCAGATTTTTCATCGACGAACAAAGCCACATGCCCTGTCAAAGCACTAATCCGCTCGCGCACTGGACCCATATCACTCGTAGAGACAATCTCCAAGCCAGCCGGCTCCTGTGCCCACACGGCGCCGGCGCGGGTCTGTTTCTGTCGCAACGACCCGAATGCCGACAAGATGCGCTGACGGTTCTCCTGGCTCACGGCGGTACCTTTGATGTTTAGACGCTTGAGGGCGTCATTAATTAGTTTTTCGACACGTTTCTTGGGATACGCTTTCCGCAGGTCGCCGCCAGTAACCTGATCGTGTACTGCCATGCGCTTCCGAACGTCCGCGACGATTGCAAGGATCGGATAGTAGGTCTCTTCAACCAACGTCGTCAGGACGACCTTGCGGCGTGCGTCGGAGACGGACACGAATTCAGTGTCCTCTGGTGCGTCGCGCTGGGGGCGCAGATTAATACTCGTGATGTCCTTGGGTTTCTCGACGTTCTTAGGCTGGATGCCGGTCGGAACATCTTTGTACTTCAGTCGATGAAGCTCAAAATGCTCCACTGATCGCTCGCTTGTTGGGCGCTGGGCAATCGTCGTCTCTTGGTCGAGAATCTCGGCGACAAGCTCCTCGACATCGGCTGACCATTTCTGATGGTTAAAGACGTAGACGCGTGGCTCGGCCTTGATGCCAGAGGGACGCCGCAGACCGCGACCGAGCACTTGCGAAATAAGAAGCTTTGAGTTGAAGGCTCGCTTCTCGTGGGGGTAAATCTGAAAGACATTCTTGACATCCCAGCCCTCTGAAAGCATCGAAACCGAGACGATCCACTCGATGGAACTTGACTTTGAGTCGACGGTCTCCAGTTTCAGCACATTCTTCTCGTGCTTCGGCGACGACGTAACAAGCAACACACGCCCCTCTGCCTCTGCCCGTTTTCCTTTAAGGCGCTTGGCAAGGAAGGCAATCAAATCCTCCGCCAACTGTTCCGCGGAATTAATGTTTTTAGTAACTGCAATTGTCAGTGGCTTAACTGGCTTGTAAGTTCGGCGGTTCTCCTCATGCCGAGCCAAAAGCTTCTGGAAGCGCTCATCGTCAGTATTTGACTCGTCCTTTGCAACGTAGAAGACATCCTTTACCCAGCGCTCGTTGATCGCATCACGAATGGAGTATCGGTACACGACATCTGCGAAGTATTCGTTTCCAACGTAGCAAGTGCCTGATAGACCGACGTGGTAGCGGAAACCGTAATCCCCGTCCGCGATGAAGGTCCGCCATTTTTTTAGCTTTGCATTACTTGGACTATGGAGATGATGGGCCTCATCAGAGAGTACGAGCGTGCTGCTACCGAATCCCTCAAAGGAGTCATGGATAGACGAGCCAGCCGTCTCGTAAACAGCATGAATATTCTCAATACAGATCTGGCCCTCCTTAACCGTTTGCGTCGCATCGACACGCTCAGGAAGTCGCGTTCCTGCGCCCTGGGGAAGTAGTGCGGTCAGATCCGCGTTGGAGAGCAGCTCGTCGAACTTACTCGTGAGTCCATTCTCGATCGTCACGGAGGGGCAGAGCAGCAGTACTCGATTAACGAGGCCCTCATTTAGCATGATGCGCGCCAAGCAGAACATCACGTAGCTCTTGCCGGTTCCGGTTGCAAGGTCCAGCGAGCAGGCCAGCTTGTCAGGGAATGGAAGTCGCTCGACCAGACGGTTGATCGTGCCGTAGCGTCGCTCCAATGCGGGTGTCGCCGCGAACGCCTCCTCGGCGAGCTCCTGTGCAGTGGAATACTGCCCGCCCGCAAGAAAAATTAGAGCCGTGCGAATTGCCTCGTAAGAGTAGTCACGGCCGGCAACGACCTCCCTGATGAAGTCGTCGTACGCATCCAAGTTGAACTGTTCCGGGTTGTAGCTTTGGGAAACAGGCAGGATGAGATCATCAACAGCGAACTGGTCAACAATGAGCTTCGCCTTTGGGGTCATGTACTGACCTCGACCAGCTCATCGCCCACCATCTCTTGGCTCTTTTTTTTGCGACGCGGTATGCGCGGCTTCGCTCCAGATTTGACTTTCGCGACGCTTATCGTCTCACGCAGCTCGTTGCCGTGTGTATCGAGGTAGATGACTAGCAGACGCTTTCCGAGATCACCGGTGGGCAATGAGAACGTCCAGCCCTCCTCCTCGATCTCGTCACCAAAGAAATAGTTGGACACGTTGAAGGTCTCACCGTCGTAATTCCGATCAACCATGACCATTGCGAGATCGAAGCGGCCCTTCTCTTCAAGATCGCCGAAATCGTCAGGGTCTAGGCCACCGCGCATAAAGGATCGGACTACCCCGTAGAAGGAGCCCCGATTCGTGACGTAGCGAACGTTTGCTTCGGGGAGCTGCATAAAGTCAAAGCCGAACGTGTCCATAGGGTCATTGACCAACGCCTCTGAAAATGGCTGATCGGGAAGCTTGAAGCGTCGGCCATGTAGGGCCTCAATGACTGAGTACGGAACACGGAGGATGAAAAAGGTGATTTTCTCGATAGTTACAACGTCCTCAAACAATCCCGGATCGCACGCTGCAACCGGTACAACCACATACACTGAGCCGGTGACTTTCCCCTTGAGGCGAGCGTGCAAGGACTCTATGTACTCTCTTCCCATCTCCATATCGGGTGCATCCTGAAACGGAAAGAAGTGAACAGGGTCACCTTTGCGAGTGCCTGCCATTTGGACGCCGCCGATAGTTCGAGGCTGCTCGTGGCAGCCGAAAAGCTCCAAGCAGAATGTCTGGAAACCATCAAACGAAAGTTTGTCGACAAGCTCGTTGTCGTAGAGGCCCGCGGAGCACAACTCGAACGGCTTCGGCTCAACGGTAGTCATACGTCGGCCCTTACCTCTAAGCATTGACAAGAGCCGTTTCTGCGTGATGTACACTGCGAGCTTTCCGACATCGTTGACAATCCAACGACGACCGAGTCGCTCGGCCATCTCGGCGGTGGTTCCCGATCCAGAGAAGCAATCCAGAACGAGATCTCCTTCATCGGTAGAGGTCCGAATGATGCGGTCTAGTAGCGCCGGAGGCTTCTGAGTTGGGTAGCCAAGCCGGTCGCGAGACATGTTGTGAATTGGGCGGATGTCAGTCCAGACATCCTGCAAGGCCATGCCTGGGAGATCGTCCGGGTAGTCTTTCCGCCTCGGCATTCCGTCTGCCTTTTTAGGCCAGTGAATCTTTTCCGCGGCGTCGAGCTTCTCTAGCTCTGATGGGGGAACAGCCCAATGACGGCCTTTAGCGTCGACGTCGATGCCTCGCCACGGCTCACCGGTCTCCCCGCGTCGCCGTCCGCTTCCGGTCAGGTCAGTTCGCTTCCAGCGATGGCCCTTGGAGTCAGTCTGGTCGAAGAAGACCTCTAGGTATTCATCGTCGTAGGGCTGGTAGAGCTGGTTCCACTTGTAATGGCTGCTCTTCGAGTAGAAGAGGATCGTGTCGTGTACTGGACCGTGGCGTCCGGCTGAGCTGTGTGCACTGGTGCGCTTCCAAACGATCTCGGCGCGGAAATTGTGCTCTCCAAAAAGCTCATCAAGAATTACCTTTATGTAGTGGCTCTTGCGCGTGTCCAGGTGGATATACAGTGAGCCGTCGTCGGTCAGCAGCTCGTAGAGAAAAATAAGCCGCTTGCGCATGAACTCGACAAACTCTGCCCCCGCGATCTTGTCGCGATAGGCGCGGGCGCCGCGGATTGAACGGAACTCCTGTTTAGAGGCAAACGGTGGGTCGATATAAGCGAGGCGAAACCCGTTAGTCCCGTCAGCGTTGGGAAGCTCGCCACGGTTCTTCATCTCCAACAAGGTCTTGAGGATCTGGAGGTTGTCTCCGAAGATCAGCTTGTTCGTCCAGTTGCTGCCCGCCGTACCAAAGCGCTTAAGAGGCTGGAATGGAACCCCCATCGTCTCGGCCAGCACGAGGCTCTTAGCATCCTTGGCAGCATATGCCAGCTCGTACTCCTTGGACTGGCGGAATAGCTGGGGACGCAGATACTCCTCAAGGTACTCGCCTCTGCGGAGCCGCTCGGTGATGGCGTCTATCTCATCGACTGATAGCCGCGCAGTGTGCTCCTCCTCAGTCACGAAGTTCCACCTTAGCCAGGACCTCGCGGTCGAGGGCTGCCACCTCGCGGGCACGGTAGGTCGGAAACGCCATGCGTTCGGCTGAAAGCACCCAGGCCAAGGCACTGCGCTCGCCGATTACGACCATAAAGCTGCCTGCCACGAGAGCACCGTATCGCGTTGCGCGGCAAGGGGAATGGAGAAGCTCGGAGCGCTCCTATTAACGATTCTTGAAATACTAAGAACATGACGCGAGCCAAAGGTTTGCCAAGTGGCTCTGGACGCCGAGGTGACCGCGAGGCGGCCGTTTTCGGGGCAGCGTGCATCGCCCTCTTGGTCCTTCTGGTGCTGGTTTTTCACTTCGGTCAAGCAGCTGCGCGGGCCCGAAGTGAGGACGCGCCTCGGTTGACGATGGCGGTCGACGGGCGACGGACCGAGATCATCGCCGCTGGAGCTTTGCTCGGGATTGCGCATCCCCCGGCCCAGGCACACGTGGTGCTACAGCAGCGAACGGGCCGGCGGGGGGCTCGGCATTGGCGCGTCAGGGTTGAGACTCGGCTTCACTACGGCGGCGCTCGCTACCGCTACAGGTTGCATTGGCGGCATCCGCCGCCGCACCGGCGGCTTGCGCTTCGGGTCGGCCTTATGGATGGTGACCGGCTTCTCGCCAGTAGCGCCTTGCGGTTCGTACGCTCCGGTGATCCCGGGACCGTCTTCTACTCAGGTGAGGGAGATGCAGGAGCTCCCTACGCCATTGGAGCAAGGTTGACTTTGACCGCCAGCCCCAGAGGTTATGACGGTGTCTGGACGGCGCCGGGGTACTGCAACACTTCCAATGCAGCCTCTTTTCCCTCGGTGATTGACGGGGAACCGATCGCGGCTCTCGCGGGCTACAGCCTCGGTCGCCTCGGGCCCATCTACTTCCTCAAGCAGGCGCCGAGTCGAGCCTCCGAGATCAGCTACATCCTGATGTTTGATCCTGGCAACAGCGGAGACCTAAGCGGCTGTGACTCGGAACCGAAAATCGGTGCCTGGAACTTGCTCGCGGGTTGGTTGGCTCAAAGGTCTGCCAACAAGCTGGTAATTATGTCGGGACCACTCACCTCCTCCGAAGGGCATGGCGCAATTAGGGCCTATTATTTGCGAAACGTTTCCGCTGCCGCCCTGCAGAGCCAGGTTCTTGTCTGCGACACGTCGGTATCTCACGACGATTTCATGAAGGTCTATGGATGGATGATCGGCGGAGAGGTGCCCTCGAGCTGTCCGATCGGGTCAACCGTCTATCACGTACCGAAAGGCTCAACGCCCGGGCCAGCTCCGGCGCCGAGTCCCACCACCTTGCCTCCGGGACAGTTTCACGTGATGAACGCAGATGGCGGTGTCTACTGGAGGTCCGCTCCCGATTGGAATACGCCGGTCGCAATTACGGGAAATGGCTTCTACCTAGGCACGGTCATCAAAGTCAGCTGCTACCAGGCAGGCGCCGCAAACGTACCTGGCACCCCGAATGGGATGTGGGAGCGAGCGAGTTGGGTGAGTGGCGCTGGGAGCGGTAGCGGCTGGATCAATGAGCACTTCATCGACGACGGGGCTACGCTCAATCAGCCTTCTCCTGGCGCGCCTCCGTGCACATCTTCACCTCCGCCGCCTCCACCGCAAACCTGGACGGAGCAGGAGACGCCGAACCATCCTGTCAACACCTTTACGAATTATCACAACGCGTCCGGGATGGGATCACCGATTGCTGCTGGTCAGTGGGTTGAGGTTTCCTGTCGCGTTTACGATCCAACCATTGCCAGCGTCAACCCGGACGGGTACTGGTATCGGATCGCAAGCAGTCCTTGGAACAACGCTTACTATTCGCCCGCCAATACCTTTATGAATGGGGATCCCTACGGCGGGCCCTACACCCACAACACTGACTTCTCAGTTCCTGTCTGCTAGCTCTTCCTTCGGTGCCAGTTCGCCTCCTCACGATTTCGGTCCCTGCCAAAATGCCGGATCGCCATTTATCTGGACACGAACGTGATCTGCCGCTGGCGCACTTTCGGCGAGCTCGAGCGACTTGCACTTTCGATCGTCGCCGACCAGCTTGGGCAACCGATCGTTGTGCCCGAGCTGGTCGTCATCGAGGCAACCGCGCACTACCGTCGCGAGTTGGACACGGTGCTGGACTCCTTCGACACCGCTACCGAGGATCTGACCAAGGCCTTCAACCTCGAATACACCCACACTGAGCCCCAGCCTGATCCCGAAGAGCGCGAGCTGGCTTGGCGACAGCGCCTTCAGGAGATGTGCGAGATGGTGCCGATCCATCCGCCGGATGCCGTTGAGGCGCTTGAGCGCGAGATCCATGGGGTCGCGCCGGCACGAGAGCGAGTCAAGAAGAAGCCGGGCACGGGTGCGTGCGACGCGGCGATCTGGCTCTCAATTCTGCGCGACCATCGCGAGCGCAATGAGGTCGGGTACTTCATTACCAAGAATGTGGGGGACTTTTTGGACGGTGGTCGCCTCAAGCCGCGTCTCCTGGCCGATCTCGGGACCGGGGTTCACCTCCTTCACGTCCATGTCGGTATCGACGGACTGCTGAAGGCGATGGGCACTTCGACCAGCGACGCGTCAATCGATACCGAGGAAGTCACCAAGCGCGGCTTCGCGGCGATTTGCGATGGACTCGCCGACTCGCCAGTCGCCCCTCGTGCCATCTTCGAGTCCCTCGAGGGACGCCGATTTCGGATCTCTGTGAGGAGCGGAGAAGCCCTTGAGGTGTGCAAAGCCCAGCGCTTTGCTCGCAGCGAGGACAGCGTCACGCTGGTCGACGCCCGTTGGAAGTTGCTTGTCGACTGTCGCTACCAGGACCTCGACACCGAAGACCCGCAGACGTGGGGGGTCATCCGCGATCTGAATCTGACCGGTCGGCTGCAGATCTATCTCCCCGAGGTCGGCAGCAGCGGCGCCGAGGCCCAGCTAATCGCGGCCCAGCTCACCTCCGACAAGGAGGTCAGTTTCATCGAGGACGGCAAGCTCCTAATCTTTGGCTGACACGGGGGAGCGGCAATTTCAGGCGGTAGCGCATCATGGGCGACCAGCTTGCGGGTCATCGGGCTGAGGAGAGGCCCCGGCGCGCCGGATCCCCTCGCAGGCCGATCGGTAACGCTTTCTTTCCCCGCGACCAATAAGGGGTATGGAGACAGAAAGAGCCTTGGCCAGACCACCGAGTGAGCTCAGCCGCCACTTGAGCGTGGTCGCCGCCCGCGAGCACGGCGTCGGCGCCGAGCAGTTGCGTTGGATCGGAACCGACCCCGACCTGTTCGAGGCGTTCTACAGTGAGCATGTCGAGAGCCTGCAGCGGTTCGTGGCCCGCCGGGTCGGCGACCGCGAGCGGGCCGCCGACCTGACCGCGGAGATCTTTCTCGCCGCGATCGACTCGGCTCACCGCTACCGGCCTGGTCGCGCGATGCCGAAGACGTGGCTTTACGGGATTGCCCGCGTCCTCGTCGCCAACGACTGCCGTAGGAGCGGTCGCGAGCGAGCTGGGGAGGCCGGGGAGGAGCGGCTTCGCGGCAGCGCCCTGCTCGACCCTGAGGATGCCGCCCGGATCGACGCCCGGATCGACGCTGCCGCCCAGTCGCGTCGCCTCTACGAAGCGATGGACCGCCTCCCCGATGCGGAGCGGGCGGTGCTGGAGCTGGTCGCGATCGACGAGCTGACGGTCACCGAGGCGGCGGCCGCGCTCGGCGTGCGATCGGGCACCGCCCGAGTGCGCCTACACCGGGCACGGCGCAAGCTGCGCGCCGACCTCGAGGCCGCGACTAGCCAATCAAACCCAAAGAAGGAGGACCGATCGTGAGCCAGGAGCAGAGGCCCACCCCTAATTTTGAGCAGCGGCTTCTCGTCCGGCTGAAGGCGGTCGTCGCCGAGCATGGCGATGCCACGGCGCGCGTGGAAGCCGAGGATGCCGCAACTCTCAAACCGGCCTGGCGCCGGCGTGGCCCACGCCTGGCGCTCGGTGGCGGCGTCGCTATTGCCGCCGTCGCAACAGCGCTGATCGTCAGCGCCGGAGGCGACAACCCCTCCAAGGCCTTCGCGGTCGAACCACAGGAAGGCGGCGGAGTGACGATCAAGATCTACAGCACGAGCGACGCCTCCGGCCTCGAACAGGCTTTGGAGGAAGCCGGAATCAAGTCTCAGGTGGCATGGCTGCCGGCCGGGATGGTCTGCCACGAACCTCACTACACGCCCTCGATCGTGCACCTTCCCGGTGGCGGGACCCTCGGCGGCATGACTATGGGAGGTCCCGGCGGCGGGATGACATTCGGCGTCGGCAGCACCCAGCAATGGCGCGAACGTCTTGGGGAACACATGCGCGGCGAAATTTCCGACGACGAATTTGAAAATTCGACGCCGAATCTCAATCTGGACCCGGAATCGTTTCGCCCCGATCAGAGTGTGGTCCTCTCCGGATCACCCGTCCCCTACGACGGCGACCCCGAAGGGGGGAGCGTCGCGAAGATGGCAATCGCAGAAGGCCCGGTCGAACCCTGCGAGCCGGTCCCGGCACCGCCCAACGGAAGCGGCCCCTTCGGGCTTCCCCAAAGCGCCGGGGGCCGCCCCGACTACGCCCCAAGCGACGAAGCGGCAGCCTCAGGCGCGGCCGGGTAAGCCAGCCGGGCAGCAGCTAAGTCGTCGCCTGGTTCGCCGGCCGCGGCGCGGCTCGTCGGCCGCATTTCATGCGGGTGTGTCGATATGGGCCTAACCAGACGGTATTTGAACCAACGGGCTCCGCAATGAACAAGGCGCTACATGACGACGTCTTTACCGGTCGTCGTGGCGGCCTGAAACCGACCGGGCGCTTCGGTCGAGCGGGAGGGGAGATCAACTGCCTCAGCGTCTTGAAGATCTGATTTAGCTGCTCATCGTGTCGGCCGAACCTCGCAGTGGTCTCTCGCTCAAGCTCTCCGAGCCGCTCTTCGAGTGCGGCATGGGAAGTATGGCCACGCCTTGCTCGGTGAAGACGTAGGGCCGTAGTGACGTTCGCCCCGTCTGGGCTTTGAGGTCGCAATCTGCGACCTCAAAGCCGCCGTCTCTGTCTCATCCAGCTGAAACATGAAGTCCGCCGAGAAGCGCTCGACGTTCTGCTTGACCGGCTCAATCCAGCATTTCGTCTCCACGCCGTACAAGTCCGCCAGATCTCATCGAGCATCGCTTGCCGACCGCGGACACCAGGATGCTTCTCGATCACCGGTGCCGTTCGAACCGCCGACCCCCGGGTGCGATGACCAAGCTCTGGCCGGCGTCGGCGTTGGAAGGTGCGGATTAGCAGGAGATTCGTGGCCTGTCGCGAGAGTCGTCAACGTCGGGGATACGCGGCGATTGTCGGCGTTTCGGGCACTCCTGGCGTCGAGTGCCCGAATCTCGGGTACCAGCTGAATCTATGTTCGAGCAGGTTCCGTCCGGACGGTTCTGCAATATGCACGCCAATAAGCAGGAGCCTGAACAAAGACTCCGAACATCAAGCTGAACAAAACTAAGCACCGTATTGTTCAACGCGCTAGACTCGTGATCCCCGCGAGTCATGTCATCGTTCCCCTACACGCTCTTCAACGTCCCTAAGGCCGAGCGACCGCCGGTCGAGTTGAACGAGCGTGGCGAACCCGAGTACGGGAACTCAGGCGTCGCTGCTGTCGGCGCTCGCAACCTGACACTCGGCGAGGCCGTCGACCCGTTGCGTGTCTGCCGTCCGGGACAGAGCGAGCCGGTGGCCGTGCAGGTATCGCTCTCAGCTGTTGCCAATCATCCACCGCTCGAACCAGTGCTGCACGCCGGAATCGTGATCGAGGCCGAGCCCGAGCCGCTGGTTCAGATTCCTTGGCCCGTATGGCAGGAGTACGCCGAACAGCCGGTGGGGCTTTGGCTGCCGGAGCGGGATGCCGTTGGGGTCGACCGCGCATTGGCCATCGCCGTGCGCGAGTTCAGGTTCGCCAAGCACGAGACGGAGGCGAGGGGCTTCGCACGCAATTGCCTGGTGGTCCTCGGGATCAAGTTGGGCCGAAGCAGACGGCATATCGCCGAGCTGGCCGACCTCAGCGTCGGCCGGGTCCAGCAGCTGAACGACGAACCGCCTCCAGAGGTGACCGAGTTCGTCCGGACTGCGACCCTGGTCACGGGGCTGCTCGGCGAGAAGCCGTGCCCCCGCGAGGACGTGCCACGGCCGCGTGATCTTGACGCCGAGGAGTTGGACCGCGTACTCGATTCGATGATTGCGGTGGGACTTCTTGAGCAAGCGGCGGACGGCCTTCGGCTGACCGAGGACGGGCGGGCTCTGCGTGAATTCAGTGAGCGTCCACGAAGGACCCGTAAGGAGAAGAAGCGGAGCGGCAGTGGGGAGCGTGCCGGCGATGCGAATCGGTGATCACATCTCCTGGATCCCATTCGTCGCGGGGTCTGTCGCCACTGCCCTCAAGGCCGGCTGGTTGGCGGGTCTCGTCGTCCTCGTGGTCGCGACACTCTTGACGTGGATCATCAACGACATTCGAAGGGCGGGAGGCTTGGCGTTATGGGCGATCAAGCTTGTGTCGGTGGCCGACGCCTGGGACGAGTACAAGACCCGTCACGCGAAGCGACGGGGCAAGCGCAAGGAAGAAGCGCTTCGCCGAGCCCGGCGGGTCGCCGAGCTGAAGCGTGGGACGGGGGAGGAAACTTAGGTCGTCTGACGGCGATTGAACTGGTGGTCAGGCTTCGGATGAAGGCGTGGATGGGCAAGGTCGCGCTCGCATTCAGGCAAACGGGAGCATGGGCGCTACCGTTGGGGATGAGCCAGGAGATCGCCGGCGCGAACTCACCATCGCAACCTAACCGTTGCTCTTGGTTGGATACTTCCATGTTTTTGCTGCGCTTTTGTATGGACGCCCTGGACTTCGCGCTACCCTGCTCGTCCCGATGACAGTCGAATAGGCTGCTTATATCGATAGAAGGGCGGTGGCAGTGGGGTCCTGGATCAACCGGGCGGGTAGCGCAGCCAAATACGTCGCGCGGAAAAACATCGACACGGTGACGGTCTTCCTCGGCGCGGGAGCATCGATATCGTCGGGCGCGCCCACCACGGGGACGGTCAAAAAGGCGCTCTTCGAAGCGGACGAAGACAAGTTTGGCGGCGACATCGGAGAGGTGTCGGAGAAACTCCATACCGTCTCGAAGGAGATCGTGAAACACACGATCGAACCTCTTTTCGACGAGGTCCATCCGCACCTCGGCTACCTTAGCCTCGCGGCGCTGTCCCGTCACGTGCGAGTGCTGATAGTGAACCTGAACTGGGACTCCGCGGTCGAGGATGCCTGCGAGCAGGTGGGGATGGATCAGGGGAAGTACGCCTCGCTGGTGCTGGACGATGGTGTGGAGAAGATCAAAGAGCACCTCGAAAATACCGACTACAGGCTCGTAAACCTTCACCTGCACGGAAGGCTGAGACCGAAACGAGGCGAGATCAAGTTCGGACGGCGCGAAACCTTGAGCTTCGCCGAGGAGCAGGAAAAGCTTGTCTGGAGCGAGTTCCTCTCGCACCCCACGATCGTGGTCGGGGCCTCGCTGCAGGGGGAGTACGACGTCTCCAGGCTGCTTGGCGAGGCATCGGCGAAAGCTGGCGACAGTAATGCGCCGTTCTGGCTCTTCTCGCGCCAGGCGGAGCGGACCGAGGAACCGGAGGATCGCGACGTCCGGAAGCTGCTGGAGCGCCACGAATCGGAGTCCAACTTCGCTGGTGACCCCTACGTCGACTTCGATCGGCTGATGGTCTCGCTGCTGGAAGCCAGCGCCGACCGCCACCTGGGAAGAGTGTTCGAAGGCTCCGATCTTGCCAAGCCGCGGCAAAACAGCCTCGTGCTGCCGGCCCCCGAGCTCCTCGAGGGCCATCTCGACGGCCCTTCCTCCGGCAGGATGCTCGCCTGGATCGGCGAGAGACGGGTTGGAAAGTCGACCAACGCACGCCTGGTCGCCCACTGGGCGACGCTCCGCTCCGAGTGCCAGGGCGAGGTCAAGTTCTCATCCGGCCGCCTCGATTGCGCGCGCGACGCCAAGAGGCTGGCCGAAGTAATGAAAGCCTCTCCCCAGGACTTCGTCGTCTTCGAAGACCCCTTTGGCAAAGATGGCGAGTACGAAGAGAACGCGCCCTTCGTCGAGGCCCTCGAGCAGCTACTGGGCTTGGAAGGAGCACCGCGGGTGATGCTCACCTGCTGTCCGAGCAACTGGCGCCGGGCAAAGGTCCGCCACGACCGCCTCGCCGCATGGGCGGAAGAGATCCTCGCCGCTCCGACCAGGTGGTACCGGGGCTTCGACCTCGCCGCAAACGCGGACGACCCTGACAGCGCCTACCCGGCGATGGTGACCCGCCGGGTGCTGGAAGGGGTTGCCTCGACGCCGGCACGGGTGGCGGCCGCGAAGAATCTGCGGAGCGCCAGCGAGGACGAGGAGGTCATCGCGGAGAAGCTCGCGCTCCTGTGTGAAGTTCCGGACGCTGAGAAGCGCTTCCTCGCCGTGGTGCGCTTCTACGAACTCTCCTCCAGCGTGGCGCCGCAGAGCGAGCTGATCAAGCGGTGCTTTCACGAAGCGGAGGTCGAGGACCCGGCTGGGGACGCACACCACATGCTCGAGCACTTCAAGCTCGACGGCGACTCGTTCTGGCGCTTCGCGCATTACACGGACCGCGCGGCGTTCGATCGCCTCTACGAAGACGAAGGCGCACCCCTACTGGACGACGTTCTCCAGCACGTATACGGCGAGCAGGTGGCGGACTCGGTGTGTGCCGTCTGGCAGGCGATCTCCAGGGCTCGCGCCGGCGACCTCGATCTGGTCGAAGGGCTGAGCCTCGAGGACAGGCGCGAGTGGGGCCCTCTCCTGCTCGAGGAAGTCGCCAACTCCTTTTCTAAGGCCCACGACCTGCTCCCCAAACTCCTCATGCTCCTACCCGACGTGGAGGAGCATGATTTCTGGTCGCTGCGCGAGCTGGTCTACGAGGTGGTTCGCCTCTGGCCGGAGCTGCACGATTCCTGCGAGGCGGTCGAGTTCCTCGAGAAAGTCCTTCACGAGGACGATCGCATGGGCCGCTACTGCGTGATCGAGTCACTGCTCTACTTCCAGGACACCACCCACAGCGAGACCTGGCAACGGGATGAACGGCTGATGGAGCTATGGGAGAAGGCGACGGCGGCGAGGTGGGCGATCGTCAAGGACGTCGATCGCTACGGCGCCGAGCTCGCCCTGATCGTCGACGCGCTGGCCTGGTACCGGCCGCCCCTGCCCGCGGCGGAGTTGACGCGATGGGTCAGGCCACTGATCCTCGCGGCGGAGCGGGCCTCGGAGCTGAAGGGCGCGTTCGCGCTCACCACGCTGTATCACCCGTCCGCCGAGCGCCTGTTCCGGGAGGCTGGCAGGCGCTCGCCGCTCGACCACGTCGAGTCCCTGAAAGAAGAGCAGGCGGCGGAGGCCGCAGCGATGATCCGCTGGCACTACGTACATCAGTCGCGAGCCCGGGCCCTGCTCCCGCGCCGTCGGCTTGAGCCCGCCAACCCCGACTACCTGCGGCGCACCGAACAATCTCGGCATCTTCCCGCCGAGCGGGAGGCGCAAGCCCGGGAGCTGATCACGAAGATGGCCTCGTTCCAGCCCCACGCCGGCTGGGCGGTTCACCTCGGGATGAATCTCTACTGGACCGCGGGCAAATTCGACAGCGACTTCCTTGGCCAGTGTGTCGACCTTGCCGGGGACGACGACCTCGGCTTGATCAGCGCCGTCGCAACCTACGCGATCCCGTCTGGGGCGCTGGATGCGACGAAGAGGTACTTCGACCGAGAGGAAAACCGCCGCGCGCATCGCAGGCGGCTGCGCGAGGGGTGCGAGATCGCCCACCCGGAGCGCGAGCTCGAGGTCACGGTCGCACCACCTCGCTTCAACGCCGGCCGCGATCCGCACGGCATGCACCGAGAACTCGGCTCGAAGTGGCTGGGTGCGCTCGAGACTCTCGGGGAGAACCCCTCCACCGACCCAGATTTCGCGTCCAGGGTCCATGCGATTCTCCGCCTGGCGTATGAGGAAAAAATCATCGGACTTGATGCCGCAGTTGAGTGCGAACGCCGGGTGCGAGCGGGGGACTACGAGGCCTTTGAGATGCTGCTGCAGTCCCCCGGCAACGTCGACAAGAAACTGCAGACGTGGCTGAACAAGAACAAGAAAGGGCTGGACGAGAGCAAGGAGTTCACGCGGCTGGTGGTACTGACCGCGCTCGATCTCATCTCCGGTCCGTAGCGCCGCAACCGGCCGATCGCTGGGCGGCCTGGGTCGAGCGGCTGCGTGGCGCCGAGGCTGCCGATCGCTGGAGAGAGGAGCTGACCCCCGTCGCAGGTGAGATCTCCGACGTGGTGAGCGGCAGCGATTCGCTGGTCGAGCGCTGGTCGCGTGCCGGCGTCGACGTTTCCATCCGCTCGATGTGGGCCCGCGGTCGCTGCGACGTCTCGGCGCCGCGACCGCGGGTGTTCGTCAAGAAGCGCAGCAACCTCTTCGCCCAGAACTTCACCGTGGCCCACGAGGTCGCTCATCTGCTGATGCACTCCCTCTCCTCACGGGCCCTGTCTTCGATCGCCCCCCGCGACGAAGAGCGACTGTGCGACCGCTTCGCCCGCGACGTCGTCGTCCCGCCGGCGCCGCTTGAGCGCCTGCTCTACGGCGATCCGACTCCTTCGGTCCAGCGGGTGCTGCAGCTCTGTGGCACTTTTGGCGCGAACCCGAGCGTTGTCCTATCGGCGCTCGGCGGCCTCGGCGGCCTCGGCGAGACGGCATACGTGTTGGCGCGTTGGCGCGGCCACTACCGCCGCCCGGCTGTCGTCGACTTTCGCATCGACGCCGCGGTCGGCCCGGCGCACCTGTTCTGGCCGCATGATCGGAGGTTGCGCAAGCTGGGCCTCCTGCGCCTCGCGGAGTGCGGCAGCGAGGTCGCGCACGGGACCCACATCGAGGGGCACGACTCCTGGGTGATGGTCCCGCGCCGCCGGCTTGAGGATGGATCAGGTCACAACGCGATGGCGGGCACCGTCGGCTGGCAGGCGATTCGCCAGGGCAGAAACGAGCCTTACCTTCTCGCCCGGATCGAGTGCGGAGGCCTGGCTGGAATCCGGCTTCCCGCCCCCGGTTCCTCCCTGCCTCAGGCCCCGATTGCGGTGGGGTCGCCGGGGGCCACATCCGACCTTTCGCCTTCGCTCGGTTCCGCCGCGGGCGAAGCACCCTGCGAACTCTGCCTTCCGGGCTTGGAGGCGAGGCAGTGAGCGTGGACGAGGGCTATCTGACTGCGCTTGAGGAGGCCCGGGCCAGCTCTCGCGAGGGCGGTATCCCGATCGGCTCCTCGCTGGTCCGTGGGGGTGTCGTGATCGGTCGCGGCCACAACCTTCGCGTGCAGTCCGGCGACCCCACCGCGCACGCCGAGATCGCCTGTCTGCGCGACGCCGGTCGCCAGCGCGGCTACGCGGACACCACTCTCTACACCACGCTCGCGCCGTGTCATCTCTGCACCGGCGCGGTGCTTCTCTTCGACATCCCGCACGTCGTCATCGGCGAGATGCGCACCTTCGACGGTGAGGGATCTCTACCCCTTCTGCGCGACCGGGGCGTGGAGGTCGAGGTCATCGACGACGCCGAGGCCCGGGCCCTGCTCTCTGACTTCATCTCCCGTAACCCGGAGATTTGGGACGAGGACATCGGCCATTGAAGCCGAGTCCTCGGGGCCACGCTTAACTCTTTAGCCCGCGAGCCCTTAGTGTTCTGACGATGACGGCCGAGACTGTCGCTTATGACCCGGTCTTTCACCATGTCTTCAAGGAGTTGGGCGTTCCAGATGCCGCTGCGGATCTGATCGCTGTCGCACAAGCTCTGCGCGACCCGGACTTCGGCCTTCCCATCCGTCTCTCTTTCCCGCTCCCGAAAGAGGACGTCACGCGCCGCTCGGCGGTGCAGGCGGCTTGGGCGGGCCTGATCAGCTCGATCGAGCCTTCGCCCCAGACAGTTGATGCCTTCGCCTCGACGGTGATGCTTCGCGACCCGGACGTTCGCGATCGGTTCCTCGCCCTGCGCACACCAGCGGCACCGCTGGTGACGGTGGAGGTCGTCGGTGACGAACTGGCCTGGCTGGAGTCGTCACTGTGGCCGGTCGCCTTTTCGGGCTTCCTCGGACAGCTGATCACGCTCGTACACCTGCACCAGCTCGCGATCGAGCAGCGCCGCGCCAAGCTGCCGTTTGGGCAGGTGCTGTCGGAGTACCCTCGGCTGCTACCGACCAGGTTCCACTACGCCGCCGCTTCGCTCGGTGCTTGGGTGGGCGGTGCGATCAACGTTCAGTTCTTCTCGTTGTTTGCCTGCGGCCCCCAACTCGTCGACGCTGAGGTAAATCGTAAATACGCCGCAGACGCCGGCTACACCGGCGAGGAAGCCGAAGCCCTGACGAGCAGCGGCATCGTCGTCATTCCCACTGAGCTGGCAGGCCCACTCCTGGCGGCCCAGGAGTCCTCCCTGGGGATGCCGGTGTTCGGGTCGATACCGATTGACGAGTTCAACCTGGCCAACCCATCGGCAAAACCCTCCGCGGCGTCTCTAGTTGAGCCGGGAGGGCTGATTATCGACTCCTACTACCGAACGCCGTTTCGCACCCGAGTGCTGGACGCCCACGCGCTTTACGGTGAAAAGGATGTCCTCCGCGACCATTACACCGACTTCTACAAGTCGCTCGAGGCCGAGTCGCTGCTGCGATGCAAGCATTACTGCGTTCCGGTGGTTGCCGTAGCGAGCCTGGCGGAGATACACGAGGTCGTCGACCGGATCCCCGAGCGCAGTGAGTCGGGGCTGCGGTTTCGCGGTCAGTCGCGCCTTTACCACCTCAGTCGCGAGGACTCGGTCAAACGACTTCTCTTCGGCAGCTCGACCTCCCTGGAGCCGTCGCTCACTACCTCGGCCTCGCGGGGCGACCACGACTACGACCGCACCCACTTCCTGCTCAAGCACTTTCTCAGTGAGCGGATCTTTGCTCGCTCCGAGGCGACCGGTGACCGCGAGCTGCTCGAGCGGTGGCGGGAGGCGTGCTTCTCAGGGGCGTGTGAGCTCGACTACGCACTGATTGCACTCGCTCAGCACTACGGGCTGCCCAGCCACGGCTTGGATGTGAGCACGGATGTCGATATTGCGGCATGGTTCGCCACGCATGCTCTCTCGATCGCCCCCGGCGCCGCCGCCGAGTATCGACCCCGCGAGGAGGCCGGCTGGCCGGCGCAGCGAGATTCATCCCCAGTCGTGCTCGTCCACCAGGTCGTCACGTACTCGGTCGCTGCCTCGCTGCAGAACTGTCTGCTCCTGGAGGAGTTCGGCCTCGCGGCCCGCAGACCGATCCGCCAAGCCGCCGAGTTCTTCTTCGGTGGACACACCGACCACCGCAACCGGCTGGCCGAGTCGCTCGTTTGCGTCCTCCGACTCGAACAAGGCGACTACAGAACCGCGCACACTTTCCACAACCTATTCCCAAGGCCTGAACACGATGACGGCTATCGGATCATGCTTGATTTCGCCGCATGGGCGGGGGTTGATGACTATCCCGTGCTGCGCTTTCATTAGGCGGCGCGGCTCCGGCCTGATCACTTACATGACTCATGCGGCAGGCAGGAACCTTCATTTTCGATCATGGAGCTAGGCGGACGACTCTCGAACCCCGAGTTCCTTCACAAGCTCTGTCGTTGCCTCCAGAGAGGATGAGACAGCTCTGGAACCCGAGATCAAGCTTCAGATTGAGAGTCCTGCACCGCCTGATCTAGAGGAACGACTACCGATGCGACCCGGCGGTCAAGACGGACTCGATTTCGGCAATGACGAGCGTTCGGCAGAATGGAACTGGATCTAGCCGAGCTACCGTCGAACCCCGGTCCTCGGGCGGGTTGGTGGCATCCCGGACCTTCATTCCAGCGTGGCTGGCGATCGCGTGCACGAAGCCCATCGGGCGCATTAACTAGATTGCACGAGAGATGAGCCCCGAGGGCGACATCTCTGAGTCCGGACGGGGCCATCGCTTTGGCGTGACGGCAGCAGTAGTCGCCGCGACGTTGACCCTCGTTACGGCGATCATTGGATTGATCAACGTTGTCGCCGATGGTTCCAGCAGCTCTGGCAGGGACACCAGCGGAGAAATATCCACCACTCTCGAGCCACAAGAGAGCGAAAACGGCAAAGGCGAAAGGCATGGCTCCCCAGGAAGTGGGTCCCAGCTGGATCCATCGCATGACGGCAATTCCCGTGCTACAGCCAAGCGCCTTGAGGCAAACCAGCTGATCGAAGCGTCGCTCATCGCCTCCAATGATGTGGATTGGTACGTCTATCGCGTACCCAAGTCCGAGACTGCCACAGTCAAGTTCGTCAAGGGTGATGGAGATTGGGCCTTCGATCAAGTACTCGTGACGTTTTGGGAAGGGTTGAAGGAAATCGAATACGTCGCCGTGGGTAACTCCGAATCCTATGCGATGCCGCGCATCGTCTCGTCGGGAGCGCGCCTCTTCGTGAGCGTGGAAGACAGGTGCGCAGCAGAAGCTGGAGATGGTGCAAGCTGCGGGGTCGGTCCCTATAGCGTCATAGTACGAACGGGTCCGCCGGGATAGGGATCGCTGGCTTTGTCCCTGTAGCAAAGCCTTTGCTCATGGAACTGCCGGACGACTTTGCCCGGCCTTCGCATGGTTACAGCGCTGTAAGAAAGCGAGGCGAAATCGCTGCCAATCCCTAGGCGCGGATTCCGGAGGCGATTCGAATGGCCCTCGAAATGCATAAGTCCCGACGCGCAGAGGGCATCCGCCGATGGAGTTGGGTGGGACGTTTGTCGAACCCCGACTTCCTGATGATGACGGAGGGATCAGCAGCAGTCCTGTTATCTACCAGCAGGCGATCTGGTCTCTAGGGGACGCCGAGCAGCGAACTCTACGCGGGCGAATGCTTACTCTCCGGCCGGAATGTGATCCACCAAGGACTCGCCTCGGAGGAAGGTTTGGCGAAGAGGCTGCTCAAGAGCGTGGACGACTTGATCTCCAGCTGCGCCGAATACTAGGCTGCCCTCTGCGCTCAACGGTTGCTTGGGGAAGCAAGCAACCGTTCATGGAGCTAGGCGGATTCGAACCGCCGACCTCCTGGGTGCGATCCAGGCGCTCTGCCAGCTGAGCTATAGCCCCTTGTGCGTGGGTGGGAGGATCGTCCCAAGGCCCTCGCAAGCGCAAGGATAACCGCATAGGCTTTAGTTTCCCGACGTACGCCGCTTATGGGCATTCTTGACGAGGCAATACGAGAGCATTTGGAGCTGAAGCGCCAGCACGGCGCTGGCGACTCCGAGCTGAAGCAGCTCGAGGACGAGGCGTTCGGTCAGGCTGAGCGGCCCGGCGCCGAAGAGGCTGCTGCCGACCCGTTCGCCGAGGCCCCGACCGAGTTCATGGCGGTGCCGGAGGCGGAGGAGAAGACATCGTCGCGGCGCGAGCCGCCCACGATCGCCGATCTGCAGGAGCCGCCACCGCCGGCGGAGGAAGCGGCGCCGGTCGACGAGGCCCCCGCCGAGGAGGAGCAGCCGGCGATGGAGCACGAGGTCGTCACCGATGTTCCCGCGCCTGCGGAGCCGGAGGCAGAGGCAGAGCCCGAGGGGGAGATCGAGGCTGCTGGCCCCAGCACCGAAGAGCGCCACGCGATCGCCGAGCAGCCGACTGAACTGCACGACATGGAGGCTGAGCTCGGCGCTCCGCCCAGCCCGACCGACGAGGAGCTAGTTGAGGAGGAGATCACCGAGCCGCGCCTCGCGCCGGCCGATCCGCTCGCCGGCCTCGAAGAGGACGAGGAGGCCGAAGTCAGCGTCACCGGGCCCGCTCCCGACGACGATGAGGAGTACGAGGATGAGGACGACGCCTTCTGGAACGAGCAGCGCCTCTCCGACGAACTCGACCAAGCGCTGGAGGCACCGCGTGATCCCGAGCCGGAGCTCGCCGACGAGGTTGAGCTGGACGATGAGGTCGAGGTAGAGCGAGACGAGGAGCCCGAGCCTGTCGCCGACCCCGATGCCGTAGCCCCGCGCCACGACGAGGACGTTCTGGAGGAGACGCCGGACTTCCTCGAGGAGACCCCCGAGGACGACCAGCTCTGGTTCGAGCAGAAGCCCCCCAAGGACTTCGACTTCGACGACTGACCGACTGGGCAGCTCGGCTGCTCGTCCCTGACCCGCCTAAACTCTCAGACGCGGGGCCATAGCTCAGCTGGCAGAGCGCCGCCTTTGCAAGGCGGAGGTCGCCGGTTCGATCCCGGCTGGCTCCATCGTCGTCATCTCCTCGTCACTCAGCTCGAAGTCGAAGAGGGCGATGTTCTCGCGGATCCGCTCCGGTGTCACCGACTTGGGGATGACGACGTTGCCGAGTTGGAGGTGCCAGCGCAGGATCACCTGGGCCGCCGTCTTACCGTGCTCCTCAGCCACAGCAACGATCGTCTCGTCGAGCAGTTCCCTTTTGGCAAGTGGGCTCCAGGCCTCGGTGACGATGCCGTGCTCAGCCTGCCAGGCGCGCAGATCGGGTTGCTGTAAGCGAGGGTGCAACTCGACCTGGTTGACCGTCGGCAGTGTCTCCGTCTCCTGCTCCAACAGCTTCAAGTCCTCGATACGGAAGTTTGAGACACCGATCGTGCGCGCTGCCTCCTCCCGGTGGATCTGTTCGAAGGCCCGCCAGGTGTCGAGGAAAAGGCCCTCGGTGGGGATGAGCCAATGGATCAGGTAAAGGTCGACGTGGTCGAGCCCGAGCCGCTCAAGGCTCGCCTCGAAGGCGGCAAGCGTCGAGTCGTGGCCTTGCTGTGAGTTCCACAGCTTGGTGGTGACGAAGTACTCCTCT